>Ga0164243_10001812_pt1 | contig 35884 bp, 40 predicted proteins | sample OricompcompostOP_FD_108781 | JGI IMG/M metagenome (GOLD analysis project Ga0164243, IMG submission 108781) | Organic Plus compost microbial communities from Emeryville, California, USA - Original compost - Organic plus compost (OP) | ecosystem: Engineered > Solid waste > Mixed feedstock >...
CAGTAATCAGATAAACATCTACAAAAAAAGTATCGAAAATATGTTAACAATATTGGCGTAAGCCGGTCAAAAGACGAATGTCAAAAGTCAAAAGTTTCCGGACTTTAGAGATTAAGACCTTCAACTTTAGACAAACAGCTTAAGGTGGTTATAGCGTCGGGGCTCACCTCTTTCCATTCCGAACAGAGAAGTTAAGCCCGATTACGCAGATGGTACTGCATCTTCATGTGGGAGAGTATGTCGCCGCCTTTTTTTTGAAAGAGGATTACTTTTTAGTAATCCTCTTTTTTTATGCATTGGTGCGGCGTGTCCCAACGGTCGGTTGCTTCGCTGATTCGCAAGCTCGGGGCGACGGTTCAATATTGACAGACTGTTGTGTTTATCAAATAAATCCGTATTTTATATCTTTAAAAAAGGGGGGTAAAGCTGACATGCCGTAAGAAAACAACATATGTGATTTTTAACCCCATGTCGTTTATGTATTTGTAAAAAGCATTCTTGTATGTTTTAAGAGATTATCTTAAAAAAGAATAATCATCAAAAAAAGGATTTAACTTAATTGTTAAATCCTTTTTTACTTTTACTAAAATAAATTCTATTTAAATACTTGGTACGTTAACTACTTCATTGGTTTCTGCATCGTAATTAATTTCGTCAAAATTAAAACCGAATAAATTAAAGAAATCATCTCTGTATCCTTTAATATCCGAAATTTGCTCCAGATTTTCAGTCGTAGCTTCTTGCCATAATTTATCCACTTCTTGCTGAACATCTTCGCGCATTTCTAAATCGTCAATTCTAATCCTTCCTTCGGCATCTACCGGGATTTCTCCATTCTCAGTATATAAACGCTCGTTAAATAAACGATACATTTGTTCTATAGTTCCTTCATGAATACCTTTCTCTTTCATCACTTTATATAACAACGAGATATAAAGAGGAACCACCGGAATTGCAGAACTTGATTGAGTTACCAATGCTTTGTTCACAGAAACATACGCTTCGCCGTTTACGTCTTTTAAGATAGAATGAATGGTCGATGCCGTTGCTTCTAAATCGTTTTTTGCCTGACCAATAGTCCCGTTTCGGTAAATAGGGAACGTTAATTCAGGTCCAATATATGAGTAAGCCACCGTTTTAACACCATTTGCCAAAACACCTGCTTTTTGTAAATCTTCCATCCAGAATTTCCAATCTTCACCACCCATTACAGCAATGGTATTGTCGATATCTTCTTGGCTGTCGATAGGATTTATGGTAATGTCAGAAACCACACCTGTGTGAAAATCTACTGTTTTGTTAGAAAATGGCTGACCAATAGGTTTTAAAACCGATGCGTAGGCCACGCCTGTTTTGGGGTGTGTTCTGCGAGGAGATGCCAGACTGTAAACAACCAAATCAATCGTTCCTAAATCTTTTTTAATTAAATCGATGGTTTGTTGTTTGATTTCATCTGAAAAAGCATCACCATTGATCGATTTTGCATATAAACCGGCAGCCTGAGCTTCTTTTTCAAAAGCGGCAGAATTGTACCAACCGGCAGTTCCGGGTTTGCCTTCAGTAGCTGGTTTTTCAAAGAAAACTCCAATTGTTGCAGCACCAGAACCAAAAGCAGCAGCTATTCTTGATGAAATTCCAAAACCTGTAGAAGCACCAATTACTAAAACTTTTTTTGGTCCGTTTTTTATTTCTCCCTGTGATTTAACATATTCAATTTGATTTTTAATGTTCACAGCCGTTCCGTCGGGATGCGATGTTAAACAGATAAAGCCTCTTGTTCTTGGTTTAATAATCATCTTGTTATATTTTAATTTATATTGTCTTTGTTTGAAAGACCAAATTTAACCATTTAAATAATATTTTAAAATTATATTTTTATTAGAAATATCAATATAAAAAATAGATGGAATTTAAGACTTGTTTTTAATTTTTTTTAAACTAATGACTTATAAATAAACTATTTGTGATATTATTTTGTAAATTTAAGACTGAATAATTGTAATTTTTTAGCTATGAAAAAGAATTTTTGTTTTATTCCGATCTTTGTTTTAGCCGGAATTTTCTCTTGTAATGATACCAATGATCCAATTGAAGAACCAATCCAAACAGGTGATCCTGTTGAAACATTGCCACCCAATACAAGTTATGAACCAGCATATGAAGGACAAACCAGAATCGGAAGCGTAAAAACGCAAACCCAACTTAAAATTGAAGTAATTGCTTCTAATATTGGTCGTCCTTGGGCAATTGTAAATATGCCAAATGGAAATTTATTGGTTACCGAAAAATCAGGATATATGCAGGTTTTTTCTGAAACAGGTACGTTTTTATCAAAGGTAGAGGGGTTTCCTGTGGTTGATGATGGTGGTCAGGGCGGTATGTTAGATGTTGCTTTGGACCCTGCTTTTGAGTCGAACCGAATGATTTATTGGTCGTTTTCTGAACCTTATGGGAATGGCAATTTAACGTCGGTTGCTAAAGGAAGGTTGTCAGCTGATGAACAATCAATTGAGGATCCTACGGTGATTTATCGAGCCGAGCCATCATATAACGGCAGTCTGCATTATGGCAGTCGATTGGCGTTTGACGATGCAGGAAATCTATATGTAAGTACCGGTGAAAGATCTGATTTGGCAACACGCCCTCAAGCACAACAATTAGATGCTGCTTTGGGAAAAATTATCCGGATTACTACAAACGGACAGCCGGTTGCGTCAAATCCTTTTGTATCGGAAGCCGACGCAAAACCCGAAATCTATTCTTATGGTCATAGAAATCCTCAGGGATTGACGTTTCATCCTGTTACCAAACAATTATGGGAAGCTGAATTTGGAGCAAGAGGTGGAGATGAAATTAATTTTATAGAGGCTGGTAAAAACTACGGTTGGCCGGTTATAACGTACGGATTAGAATACAGTGGAGAAAAAATAGGCGAGGGTATTACACAGAAAGATGGTATGGAGCAACCTGTTTATTATTGGGATCCGTCGGTTTCGCCAAGCGGAATTGATTTTTATACCGGAACAGCAATACCTGAATGGCAGAATAATTTATTCTTAGGAGCCTTAAGCGGACAACATATTATTAGATTAGTCATTGAAAATAACAGGGTAAAAGGAGAAGAACGTTTGTTAGCTGATAAAAATGAACGTTTTCGCGATGTGTTAGGTCGACACCCTAATCAATCATTATATACCGTTACCGATAGTGGTAAAATTTATAGGATTTCTAAAAATTCATAATTAAATTAAAAAAATCCGACCATTGGTCGGATTTTTTAACGCACTAATAAACTAAGATGTAAGGTTTACCGTATACGATCAGCAGATTTTACAAGATCTTCGTCCTTCTTTATGGCTTTGTTGGCTAATGCCAGCAAAATGATAGAAACAATAGGAAGAAACATCCCAATACCCTTCTCTGAAACCAAGGTTTCTCCAGATAAATTTAGCGATTGATACACAAATAATCCTAGTAATATAAAGTTCAATATCATATTCAACCTGTTGTACACAAATTGAGTTTGTCTTTTTTTATAGGAAAAAATCGAAATAATGCTCAATGCGGCACATAAACCAAATAATAGGGTGTAAACGGTATTTTGTCCCACGTGGAAGTCAATTCCTTTAACATCCTTCCATAACGGAAAAAATAAAGATAATGGACCTGAAACAATAAACGCCAACGCTAAGTATATGGTTTGTATTCTTTGAATCATTATTTTTTTGATTTGCTTACAAAAGTAACACTTAAATTTCATTAAAAAACACTGATTTTAAAAAAAATATTGTAATATTGCAGAGGAAAATCGTAACTTCTTCATTGTTCGACCTTTCTGTACAACTTATCAGATAACTTTCTTTTAAGAAATCACAAAATAATATCTAACAACAACGTCACAATTTATGTTTGACAAAAACGTGTTAAAGGGTATGAAACTACCCGAACTAAAAGAAATAGCAAAAACAATTGGTGTAGAAAAAATTAATCTTAAAAAAGATGAACTGATTGATACTATTTTAACGATGCAGGATCGTTTTCAGGGAAACGAGCCTTCTGCTGAAAATCAGTCACCAACGAATGCTGCTCCCAAAAAAGAGAAGAGAAAACGTATAAATCCTTCAACAGAAGAAACAGAAGATCAAAATTTGTTTTCTGAGCCTGTAGCCGAAAATTCTGAAACGAAACCAGAAGCACCATCTACTGAAACGGTTGAAAAACGTAATAAGCCTAATAAAAATCAAAAGCAGCACACCAAATCAACCAATACACAAGAGGTTACTACCGAAGTTAACGTTGATGCTGATAAAGCGCTAAGCAAGGAACCAATGGCAGATGAGGCGGTGGCTGAAACAGAGAAACCAGCTCAAAACCAAAACCGGAACAAAAATCAAAATCAGAAAAAACAAAATTACCGCGATCCTGATTATGAATTTGAAGGGATTATTGAATGTGAAGGAGTTTTAGAAGTGCCTAAAGACGGTGGTTCGCACGGATATTTACGTTCGTCTGATTATAATTATAGAAAATCGCCTGATGATATTTATATTTCACAATCACAAATCCGTTTGTTTGGATTAAAAAAAGGTGATACCATAAAAGGAATTGTGCGTCCACCAAAAGGAAATGAACAGCATTTTCCATTGGTTCGCATCACAAAAATTAACGGGCACGAACCTGACGAAGTACGCGACCGTCCTTCATTTGAACACTTAACTCCGCTTTTTCCAAAAGATAAATTTAATTTATCAGGTAACAATTCAAGACTTTCTACACGAATTATCGATTTATTTGCACCTATCGGAAAAGGGCAACGTGGCATGATTGTAGCGCAGCCAAAAACAGGTAAAACCATGATGCTCAAAGAAATTGCCAATGCCATTGCAGATAACCATCCGGAAGTTTACCAAATTGTATTGCTGATTGACGAACGCCCCGAAGAGGTGACCGATATGCAGCGTAATGTACGTGCAGAGGTTGTTGCGTCAACGTTTGATGAAGAGGCGCGATACCATGTAGAATTAGCCGATATGGTTTTAGAAAAAGCAAAACGTTTGGTAGAATGCGGGCACGATGTGGTTATTTTGTTAGACTCCATTACCCGTTTGGCACGTGCTTACAACACCGTTCAACCTGCGTCGGGCAGAGTATTGTCGGGAGGGGTAGATGCCAATGCTTTGCAAAAGCCAAAACGATTTTTTGGTGCGGCGCGAAACATAGAAAATGGTGGTTCACTAACCATTATCGCAACTGCTTTAACAGATACGGGATCTAAAATGGACGATGTGATTTTCGAAGAGTTCAAAGGAACCGGGAATATGGAATTGCAATTAGACCGTAAAATTGCCAATAAACGTATTTTCCCAGCAGTTGATTTAACGTCATCATCTACACGCCGTGATGATTTATTGCAAGATCGTTTCACGAACAGTAAAATGCTTGTTTTGCGAAACATCTTGGCAGATATGAATCCGGTTGAAGCAATTACATTTATTCACGACCGCATTAAAAATACGAAATCAAACGAAGAATTTTTCAATAGTATGAGAGATTAAATTTTGAACTAATGAAGAAAATAATGTTATTATTGATGTTGTTGGCTGGTTTTGCAAACCAATTAACCGCCCAAAACCTTACAGATCCCTGGATACCGCAACAATTAATGAGTACTAAAACATTGGCAGATAGAATTGTTCAGAATAAAATGAAGAATACAATTGTTGTAAACATTGGTCCCGATGCAGTAATTAAAAATTCATACAATGCAGGGGCAGGGAGTGATTCTAAAAACATTGAAAAGCTACAAACATATTTAAAAAATATTTCAAAAGATAAAGAAGTTGTTTTGTATTGCGGGTGTTGCCCTTTTGAAAAATGTCCCAATATACGTCCGGCATTTAAAGCGGTAATTGCAGCAGGATATAAAAACGCTAAACTTTTAAATATTCCCAAAAATATTAAAATAGACTGGATAGATAAAGGTTATCCTGTGAATTAAAAAAAGAGGTTTTTAAAAACCTCTTTTTTTGTTACAAAGCATTCAACGGGAAATTTAAACCAAGCGAAAAAGTGAAGCCTTTAATAGGTTTTAAACCTTGTTTTGTTTCGATGTCAAAGCCATAACCAATACCTAATTCTATCATAGTAGCAAACGACAGTCCGATTTTTGGTGTAACCGTATAAGGTGTTAGTTCACCTTCAACAAATGGTAAAATAAGATTGTTAAATGTTGGGTAAAACGTAAAACTACCTTCCGGAATTACTCTGAATTGCTCTCTGAAATAAGCAAATTGTGCGTTTGCTTCTAATTTAAGTCCAAAAGAATCGCCGGCTAACGGTTGCAAATAATATCCACCTACTTTTAAAAGGTTACCGGCTTGCGATTGATAAGAAACCGTTGGACCTATTAAGAAATCTTGTGCATTGACACAAATACCTGTTAATAACGCTATAGATAAAAATATTTTTTTCAATGTGAAGGTGTTTTAGAAAGGAACGCAAGAATAATTGTCGTTTCCAATCATAATGATATTTATATTTTAAATGGCATTGATAATTGCTGTGAAATCAGCAACGTTTAAAGCTGCGCCACCAACCAATCCACCATCAACATCGGGTTGAGAAAAAATGGTTTTTGCGTTGTCGGGCTTTACACTTCCGCCATACAAAATGGTAACATTGTCTGCTAAATTACCGTAATGGTGTGCAATTTGTTCGCGGATAAACTGATGCATCTCCTGTGCCTGTTCGGGTGTTGCGGTTTCTCCGGTTCCAATTGCCCAAACGGGTTCATAAGCAATAACAATGTGTTCCCAAGCTTCTTTTGGTAAATGAAACAAAGAATCTTTTAATTGATAAAAAACCACATTTTGAAACTGTTTACTTTTGCGGTCTTTCAGTTCTTCGCCCACACAGAAAATCACTCGCATTTTATGACGCAAAGCGGTATCTACTTTATTGGCTAAAAGGGCAGGAGTTTCTTTGAAATATTGTCTGCGTTCAGAATGACCTAAAATGACGGCTTGTACTCCGATACTTGTTAACATATCGGCAGAAATTTCTCCGGTAAACGCACCACCTTCTGCCTGATGCATATTTTGTGCCGCCACAGCAACATTGGTATCTTCTAAAATTTGCGTTGTCAGCATTAAATTGGTAAATGCCGGGGCAACAATTACTTCTACCTCTTTTCCTTCGGGCATTTCATTGATCAAATCGTTTAAAAAAGATCCGGTTTCTTGTGCGTTTTTGTGCATTTTCCAGTTTCCGGCGATAATTTTATGTCTCATATTTAAGGTTGTAATTTATCTAATGTTTTAATTAAAAGAGAGTCATTGGCAACAATGGCTTTTTTTAGGGCAATGTTTCCCTGAGTATCGACAACGATGTAGCGGGGAATCCAGTCTAATTCAATCGAAGTACCGAATTCATCCTTCATTTTTTCGTTTAAATAATAATGATCTCCCTGTAAATCGTATTTTTTAATGGCTTCTTTCCATTTGTCTTTTGTTTTGTCTAATGAAAGAAATACAAAAGCAGTGGTGGGATATTTTTCTTGCAGGTTTTTTAATTCAGGAAAACCCTTGATACAATCAGGGCACCACGATGCCCAGACATCAATCACAATTGCGTTTCCTTTGTGTTTATCTAAAATCTTTTGAAACGAAATCTTGTTTCCGTCTTTATCATCAAATTCTTTATTTAATGTAACCGGATTAAAGGCATTGTTGTTTTTAGAAACATTATCTGTTTCAATAGCTAAAGAGTCTTTTAACTCGTTAATTTCTTCAGCAATCTTGGCATCAACTTTTTTGGTATCGCAGCTAACAGCGATCATTCCTAATGCAAAAAGGGCAATAAATACTTTTTTCATATCATTTCAATTTTATTTTTGGATCTAAATAAGCGTAGATTAAATCTACTAATATAGTAATTAATACAAATGTGGTAGCAATGACAATTACAGATCCCATAATTACCGGAAGGTCTAAATTGTTCAATGCATCAACAATTTCTTTTCCCAAACCGTTCCATCCAAAAATATATTCTACAAAAACCGCACCAGCCAGCATAGAGGCAAACCAACCCGAAATGGCAGTTACTACCGGATTGAGTGCATTTTTCAACGCGTGTTTTGTAACGATTTTATAGGTTGATAAACCTTTGGCTTTTGCCGTGCGAATGTATTCTTGATTTAAAATTTCTAACAAAGAATTACGCATTAACTGAATGACTACGCCCAATGGGCGGATTCCTAAAACCACAGCAGGCAATAGGGCATTTCTTAGTGCAAGATACGTTCCGTTTCCAAAATCGTCAACCTCGTATAAGCTTCCGGTCATGTTTAAATGTGTATAGTTGTGCAAAACAAATCCAAAAATCCATGCAAATAAAATGGCACTGAAAAAGGAAGGAACGCTCATGCCTAACGTGCTGACAAAGGCAATAATGCGGTCAAACCAACTGTTGGTATATAATGCGGACAAAACGCCTAAAACAATCCCGATAGACAATGCAATAACAATAGAAAAAATAGCTAAAACCACAGTACTTGGCAAGGTATGTGCAATGATTTCGGTGACTTTTTTACCGTTTTTCTGAAAGCTTTCCCGCAAATAAGGTGTTTTTAAAACAATGGTGTAGTTTTTAATACGGAATAAAACGCCTCCGCTGTATTTTTCTTTGGTATAAAACGTGTAATGATCCGGTTGATTCTTGTGTAACGATACCGGTGATAAATCGTTCAGGTAATAAAAATACTGATTCAGAATCGGCTGATCAAAACCGTATTTTTTTTTGATGATGGCTAACTGTTCTGAATTCTCATTTTGATCAAGCATCATTCGTGCAGGATCTCCCGGCAATATATTGAATAAGATAAATACTACCGTAATCACGCCAAAAAGGGTAAAAAACGAATAGCCTAATTTATTTAAAAAATATCTGAACAAGTTGTTAATTTATTGTTATTCATTAGTTATTTGAGTTTTATTTTTTAATTAGATTACTTCTGTGCGGTGCAATAAAGCAACTGTAACATAAAACTTTTAAGTCCTGCAAGGTTATTAAAAAACTTGCAGGACGTTTAACCTTATGACTTTAGACTATTTAATACTCAAATCATTTACATCGTTCCAGTGTTTTTTATCTTTAATCACACCGTTTTCTAATGTAATGTAACTTGGGTTGGCGCGTTCAATGGTTTTTAAGGTTGTACCGTCACAGAAATAAAAATCTAAATCTAAGTTGTATTTCTTTTTAAAATCATCAACAATTGGTCGGTCTGATGCAGTTAAACCAATAACTTCATAACCTGCCAACTGTGCTTTTTTAACCGTTTCGTTAATGGTTTGCAACCCTTCTTTGCTAGCTTTGTTTAAATCGTAAGCCACAATTAACAAGGCTTTTGGGGCAGCCAATACTTCGGGCGTGTAATCCTGTCCTTCTAATTCCATTGTTAAATCGTGGATTTTAGGAATATATCCTTCTTGAACCACATGTTCGTTACGTGACACAAATTCGGCATTTGCAGGTAATTGTGCCAGCTCCTCCATTTTAAAACCTTTTTCTACACCATCAATTTTATATGTAAAAACAATATCATAAACAGCTTTTGGTGCATCGGCAGGAATTTCCATTTCCTTTTTAATATCAGTGCCCACTTTATATGCTCTGAAATCTTTAACCGGTAAATGGTTCAATACGTGGTAACCAAAATAAATGCAGCCCATTAAAGCAATAAAAGTAATAGCGCCGTTTACCGCATTGCTAAACAATGGTTTGATGTATTTTTGACCGGCAAATAAAATCAAAATCAGAATTAAAAGTACAATGTCTTTAGAAAAAGATTCCCAAGGGGTTAATGGAATGGCATCTCCAAAACAGCCACAATCGGTTACTTTGTTGAAATATGCCGAATAAAATGTTAAGAAAGTAAAGAAAACGATCATTAACAGCAACAGCCAAAGGGTTACTTTTTTAAAGGATCCTAACAACAACATCACTCCTAAAATTACTTCGACAATAACGATGGTTACGGCTATTGCCAATGAAAACTGTTGAAGGAAAGGCATGTTAAATACGCCTTCTGAAAAGTATTCATCTAATTTGAACGAAAAACCAACCGGGTCGTTTAGTTTGATCAATCCCGAAAAAATAAATAGTAATCCGACGAAAAATCTTGAAAAATGTGTAAGTAATTTCATTTTTATAGTTTTTAGTTAGTAGCAAATCTCATTAAAATTAGTGCAAAAACCGCATAATTGATGATGTCTTGATAATTGGCATCTAAACCTTCTGAAACAATGGTTTTGCCCTGATTATCCTCAATTTGTTTCACGCGCAGTAATTTTTGCAGAATAATATCGGTATGCGAACTGATCCGCATATCACGCCAGGCCTCCCCATAATCGTGATTTTTATTCATCATCAGTTCTTTGGTAATTGCAATGTGTTTATCGTATAAGTCAATGGCTTCTTCAGCTGATAAATCGGCTTCTTTAGAAACACCTTTTTCTAACTGAATCAATGCCATAATGCTGTAATTGATGATTCCGATAAACTCAGAGCTCTCGTCTTCATCAATTTTTCTTGTTTGATTCTCCTGCAGCGATCTAATTCTTTGTGCTTTGATGTAAATTTGATCTGTTAACGAGGGTAATCTTAAAATACGCCAGGCACAACCGTAATCCTGTAATTTTTTAACATACAGATTTCTACAGATTGAAATTATTTGGTCGTATTCTTCAGAAGTATTTTTCATTGACGTAAATTTGTTCAAAAATAAACAAATTTGTTTCAAGTTTCAAGATTTCAGGTTTCAAGTTAACCAAACTTTAGAATAATGACAATAAACTGCAAAGGAAAATTAATCGATTTAAAAATTCCGAAAGTAATGGGGATTTTAAATGTTACTCCCAATTCTTTTTATGACGGAGGACTACATCATTCGCTTGATAAAATCGAACAGCAAACCGAGAAAATGTTGAACGAAGGTGCTGATATTATTGACGTGGGTGCGTATTCAACCCAGCCTAACGCTTCTTTTGTTTCACAAGAAGAAGAATTAGGACGAATTATCCCTGTGGTGAGACATTTGGTTAAGAAATTTCCGGACATTATTTTATCTGTTGATACCTTTCGAGCCGAAGTCGCCAAGCAAACCATAGAGTTAGGTGCAGCGATTATTAACGATGTTTCAGCAGGATTTTTAGACGATCAAATGATGGCTGTGGTAGGAGCTATGAACGTTCCGTACATAATGATGCACATGAAAGGAACACCGCAAAACATGCAGCAGTTTACCGATTATGAAGATGTGATGCATGATATGATTTTGTATTTTTCTGAACGAATGGCAACGGCACGTAAACACGGAATAATCGATGTGATTATTGATCCCGGTTTTGGATTTTCTAAAACATTAGATCAGAATTATGAAGTTTTAAATAAGCTGGATTTATTACAAAACTTAGACGTTCCGGTACTTTCGGCATTGTCTCGAAAATCTATGATTTACAAGTTTTTTGAAAGCACCCCACAAGAAGCATTAAACGGAACATCGGTTTTAAATACCCTTTCGTTAGTAAAAGGGGCAAATTTGTTGCGCGTTCATGATGTTAAAGAAGCCGTAGAATGTGTAAAACTTTATATAAAAACTTATGAAAGTTAAACTTTTTTTAATGCTTTTAGGGAGTTCTTTAATGATTTCCTGCAACCAAAAAGAAATGAAAATTAGTAGGTCTGATTTTTCTGTACAAATCGAAATGACTGATTTTAGTCCCGTTTATATTTCAAAAAACGATAAAGGCAAAGTAGAAATTAATAAGAATAATTTAATAGGAAATACCCATTGGGTGATTTCTGCCGATAGGGATTTAACTTTGAACGAAATTGCTCCGTTTTTACAGCAACTAACCGAAAAAAAATACAAAAAAGGAGGCTTGCATCCCGATACCAAAGATATTTATTTTGTTTACAGTGACACAGTTCATAAACAAAACGCTTATGTGGAATTGCCTTTTAAAGAAATTTATATTGATGTTCCGCCGCCTGAAATAGAATCGGAGTTAAGTGTTAGATATTTGCACAAGGTATTAAACGTAAAAGATCTTAAAGAAAAATTTTTTGAAAGAACGGCAATCAAAGAACCTTATGAAAAGATTGATATTAATTTCTCTAAAAATATGTTTGTGGAAGAGTTTGTAAATATCTTGATTGAAATGGAAAAGCAAGATATTAAAAAGACGATAGATATTTCAACTTCTATTTATTGAAAATAATCTATACTTAAAAACTTAAACCAAAAAACTTATTGATGATGATAAGGTTCATTTTTTAAAATAATGAAACTGATTGTCGAACTTTTATAATTTAATTGTAATTCCATACTCAATTTCTTTTGGGAGTACAAATCCCTCAAGTATTAAACCAGTTTCTTTGTCAATAATTGTACGAACTTTGTTGTTTTCTTTCAGGTATTTTTCTCTATCTTTTTTTTCTTGAATTAGTTGTTTAATTTGATTGTCAAGTTCGATCCATTTATGATCAACAGAGAAATTCCATTTTGTCCTTGTTGAAATGTTAACTCTTGCTTCGTTATAATCGAAAGATTTTTGTCCTGTTTTTGTTGCTTTATTTAGTGCTGAACTTTTTAAGCATTGTATAAGTTCTTTAAGATAGGTTTCGTATCGTTTGAGCTCTACGTAAACTTTAAGCAAATCGTATTTTCCATTGTCAATAACTGCTTGGGCATTTTCCTTTGCTAATTCAACAATTTCTTTTTTGTGTAAATGCTTTTCTATTGTACCTAATTGTTTGACTATTTTTCCCATATAACTAGTTTTTAAAATGATACATAACCAAATATACGAAATCTATTGAACGATTAAACAAAAACCTACTGATGATGATAGGGTTCATTCTTTAAAATAGTAAAACCACGGTAAATTTGTTCAATAACAAACAAGCGGACCATTTGATGCGAAAATGTCATTGCCGATAGCGAAATTTTTCCGTTTGCTTTTTTGTACACTTCGTCAGAAAAACCGTAAGGGCCGCCAATCACAAAGACCAAAGTTTTAATACCTGCATTCATTTTCTTTTGCAATTCGTCGGCAAAACCCACGCTTGAAAAGCTTTTTCCGTTTTCATCTAACAAAATTAAATGGTCGGTTGCTGAAAGTTTCGATAAAATCAATTCTCCTTCTTTTTGCTTTTGCTGAGCTTCAGAAAGGTTTTTAACGTTTTTAATATCGGCTATAACCTCTAAATCAAACTTAATATAAAAGCCTAAACGCTTGGTGTATTCGTCAATTAACGCTTGCAGGTTTTTATTATCGGTTTTACCAATTGCCAAAAGTTTGATATTCATAGAATTTTTTTTTGCAAAAATAAATTAGTTTAGCCAATTGCCAAACCATTTTCCACCGCTTTTCCTGGAGTCAGTAAAGTAACTTCTTTATTCGTTCCCACAACACCTAAAACCAGGCATTCGCTCATAAAATCGGCAATTTGCTTGGGCGGAAAGTTAACCACAGCTACAATTTGTTTTCCAATAAGATTTTCTAAATCATATACAACGGTAATTTGTGCCGATGTTTTTTTAATGCCTAATTCTGCACCAAAATCAATCCACAATTTATAAGCCGGATTTTTAGCTTTTTCAAACGGTTGGGCATCAATGATGGTTCCTACACGAATATTGATCTTTTCAAAATCGTTCCAAGTTATTTCTGGTTTCATAACATTTATTTAATAAATTGTAAGTAAATTTAAACATTAACCTAAATCAATAAAAGTTATGAGTAAAAAAGTTTTAATGCTGGCAGGCGATTTTGTAGAGGACTATGAAATTATGGTGCCTTATCAGGCGTTATTGTCTGTAGGAGTAGAGGTAGATGTGGTGTGCCCGGGTAAGAAAAAAGGAGAGCAGATTGCTACTGCTGTCCATGATTTTGTCGGATTTCAGACGTATGCTGAGTTACGTGGACATAATTTTACACTGAATCAAACGTTTGAATCCATTAATTTGGAAAATTATGACGGATTGTATGTTTGTGGAGGGCGTGCTCCCGAATATATTCGTCTGAATGAAGGCGTGATTTTAGCAACAAAATACTTTTTTGATAAAAACCTCCCTGTTGCGGCAATTTGTCACGGAATTCAAATTCTCACCGCGGCAGATGTTTTGAAAGGAAGAACATTGACAGCCTATCCTGCTGTTGGTCCGGAAGTAACTTTGGCAGGTGGAACATTTAAAGAAATCAATGCTGATGAAGCTATTACCGATGGTAATTTAACCACTTCGCCAGCTTGGCCTGGACATCCCGCTATTTTGAAGGAATTTTATAAATTGTTAGGAATTACCATTTCTTAAAAATAAAAACCTTCCTAAATTTGGAAGGTTTTTAATTAACATAAAATGTTTGTAATAAATCTTTTTCCTCTTTAGGAGTTAGTAATTGCCATAAAGTATTTTCTATTTCTTGCAACATATTAATATCTAATAAGACAGTTGTTTGAAAAACAAATTCAGGTAAATTTGTTTCATTATCATAATTGTAAAATAGAAGTTTTCCGTATTGGGTTCCATTATCCTCTTTTACAATCTCAATAAAAGTTCCTAAATGGTCTATTTTTATAGTTTTTAAATTTGAGGAGATAATTTTGTAATTGTAATTATAGCTAATAGATTTTTTATTAATGACAATAAATTCTTTTCCGTAACAATTCCATATTAAATACCGAACAGGAAAAATAATGATTAATCCTACGATAATTAAAGCAGGAAAAACAAAATCCGATGTACTTTCCGGATTTTTATGAGAATCATAAGCTAAAAATAGAACAGGAACGAAAGCCATCAAAATACAAATAAGGAGTAATACTTTACCGAATAATTGAGTCTTGATATTCAATTCTAAATAAAGATTTATACCGTCAGTTTTTTTTATATAATAGTTTTTCATTTCATTTAATTGAGAGTTTTCAAAAATACCAAAAAATTGTACTTTAGCACTAAAGTATAAAAATAATGATATCACAAGAACAATTTAATAAAGAACTACAATTAATTATAGAAAATGCCATTCGAGAAGATGTGGGCGATGGCGATCACAGCTCGTTAGCCTGTATTCCTACAGACGCTATGGGAAAAGCAAAGTTGTTAGTGAAAGATGAAGGTATTCTTGCCGGAGTTGATTTTGCCAAAATGGTTTTTAATTACGTGGATCCCGAAATGCAGGTTGAAGTTCTTATAAATGATGGAACTTCTGTAAAATATGGCGATATTGCTTTTTACGTAACCGGAAAATCGCAATCAATCTTAAAAGCAGAACGCGTGGTTTTAAATGTTATGCAGCGCATGAGTGCTATTGCTACTAAAACAAAATATTTTGTCGATTTAATTGCTGGAACCAAAGCAAAAGTATTAGATACCCGCAAAACCACGCCCGGAATCCGTGCTATTGAAAAATGGGCGGTTAAAATTGGTGGTGGCGAAAATCACCGGTTCGCGTTATACGATATGATCATGCTGAAAGACAATCATATTGATTTTGCAGGAGGAATCAGTCAGGCAATTAGTAAAACGAAAGAATATCTGAAAGCGAACAACAAGGATTTGAAAATTGTGGTTGAAGCACGCAATTTAAACGAAATAGAAGAAATTCTTAAAAATGATGGTGTTTATCAGATTTTAATTGATAACTTTAATTATGAAGATACCAAAACAGCCGTTGCAATGATTAATGGCAAGTGTTTTGCAGAATCTTCGGGAAACATTAACGAAGAAACCATTCGCAGATATGCAGAATGTGGTGTCGATTTTATTTCAAGTGGCGCACTGACACATTCGGTTTACAATATGGATTTAAGTTTAAAAGCTGTTTTATAAAACATTTTGGGCAAAAAAAGGTTTAAAATAACAAAACTGCCGGTTATAGGCAAACTGATTAAGTTTTCTATGCGGACAAAACTTCCCGGATTAGAAGGCTTAACATTGTATCAGTTACTCCGTATTTATATTTCCGGTATTGTAGAAGGGGCTTTAAATTACAAGGCAGGCTCTATTGCCTTTACCTTTTTTATGGCGTTGTTTCCGTTTGCGTTATTCTTGTTAAACTTAATTCCTTATATCCCTATAGATAATTTTCAGGAGAGTTTTTTGTTGTTCGTAGAAGAAAACGTACCGCCGAATACGTATGATGCCATTGAGTTGATTTTGATTGATATTATAAACAATTCATACCGCAGTTTATTGTCAACCGGTGTCATTATGTCGGTCATTTTTATGGCAAACGGCGTAAATGCAATCATCAACGGATTTCAGTCTTCGGCACATTTAAGCATCTCCCGGAATTTTTTCAGACAATATCTTATAGCAATTGTTTTATCAGTGTTACTAAGTGTCATGCTGGTTATTTCGGTAGCGGTTTATTTATCAGTTGAGGTATTGATGCATTTTTCAGAATATCCGTATCTGGCTGATATCGGCAGAAACATTTTTGTTGTTTTAATGATTCTTTTAACAGTTTCCATTCTCTATAAATTCGGAACCAAAGAAACCAAACACCTTTCTTTTATTTCTTACGGTTCTGTTTTTACCACTGTTTTAATGTCGTTAACATCTGTTGCTTTTGGGTTTTATGTGTCAAAATTTGCAAAATATAATGAACTGTACGGATCAATTGGTACACTTTTGGTTATAATGATTTATATTTGGATAAACTGTATGATTTTACTTTTAGGATTTGAACTAAATGCTGCGATTTATACAGCCAAAAGAAAAAATTCTTATATTAGTAACAGTAAAACAAGAAATAGCGTATGAAAAATGTAATTATAGTTTTCGCACTATCAGTCATTGCCTCATTAGGATTGCAGGCACAAACGGTAACAGGCAAATGGAAAACCATTGACGACGAAACGGGTAAACCCAAATCAATTGTAGAAATAACCGAAGACAACGGGAAAATCTATGGTAAGGTAATTGAAATTTTAACCGATAAAAAAGATGCTAAATGTGACAAATGTCCGGGAGCCGATAAAGGAAAACCCATTAAAGGTTTAACCATTATCAAAGGATTAAAAAAAGACGGCTCTGAATATTCCGGCGGAACCATTACTGATCCCGGTTCTGGTAAAGAGTACAAATGTGCTTTGAAATTAGACGGAGCAGACAAGTTAAATGTCCGTGGGTATATAGGCATTCAAGCATTAGGACGCACACAAACATGGATTCGGGTGAAATAATGTACTAACGAAAAACACTTTTAATCAATGAAAGTGTTTTTTTGTTTTCTTTAACTTTTGTAATCCCAATACAGCATATAATCCCGCATAAAAATTGTATTTTTGTAAATCACTATAAAAACGAAAAAACAATTACATGTCAAGTGTTATACGCTTATTGCCCGATCACGTTGCCAACCAAATTGCTGCCGGAGAGGTGGTTCAAAGACCGGCTTCGGTGGTTAAAGAATTACTCGAAAACGCCGTTGATGCCGGTGCAACTTCCATAAAATTGGTTGTAAAAGATGCCGGTAAAACACTTATTCAGGTAACCGATAACGGTAAAGGTATGAACGAAGTAGATGCGCGTATGTGTTTTGAACGTCATGCTACTTCTAAAATTTCCTTGGCAGAAGATTTGTTTCAGTTGCAGACCAAAGGGTTTCGTGGCGAAGCTTTGGCATCTATTGCAGCAATTGCCCATGTGGAGCTAAAAACCAAAGAACACGAAAATCAGTTGGGTACGCATGTAATTATTGAAGGAAGCAAAGTGGTTTCGCAAGAAGTTGCTGTGGTACCTGACGGAACATCTTTCTCAGTAAAAAATCTGTTTTTTAATATTCCCGCACGCAGAAATTTCCTGAAATCTGATCAGGTAGAATTGCGCCATGTGATTGATGAGTTCGAGCGTGTGGCTTTGGCACATAACGATATTCAGTTTACGTTTATTCACAATGGAGCCGAACTGTTTAATTTGCCCGCGTCAAATATCCGTCAGCGTATTGTAAACGTTTTTGGCGGAAAAACCAATGAAAAATTAGTCCCTGTACAAGAAACAACCGAAATTGTTGAAATTTACGGCTTTGTGGCAAAACCTGAATTTGCCAAAAAAAGCAGAGGCGAACAGTTTTTTTTCGTGAACGATCGTTTTATTAAAAGTGGTTACCTGCACCATGCGGTAACGGCTGCTTTTGAAGGTTTGCTGAAAGACGGCACACATCCCAGTTATTTTTTGTATTTGAATCTGCCACCGAATAGTATCGATATCAACATCCATCCCACAAAAACCGAAATAAAGTTTGATGATGAACAGGCATTATACGCAATCTTGCGGGCTACCATTAAACATAGTTTAGGACAGTTCAATGTGGCACCGGTTTTAGATTTTCAAAAAGACAGCGATTTAGATGTTCCGTACAGTTATGAAGGTACCAAATCGGTAGAACCAACGGTTGCCGTTGATACTTTTTTTAATCCGTTTGACAGTATGAAACCGGGGAGTAGTTTAGCCGGTCAAATGGGCTCTGGATTTAATCCATTTGAAAATGTAAAGCCTAAAATGTCTTCGGGCGGATTTTCAGCTGGAAATTCGTTTCAGGATAAAAAGCAGCACAAACCGGGTGGTTGGGAAACATTGTACGAGGGTATTTCAGATGCTAAGGAAATTATTTTAACATCGGCAAATCATCAGTTTGACGAAGAAGAAATTACAGGTTCACTGTTTGATGATGAAACATCGCAGACAGCCAATTACCAGCAATCGTATCAGTTTCAAAAGAAATACATCATCAGTCCCATAAAATCGGGAATGATTATTATTGATCAGCGCAGAGCACATCAGCGTATTTTGTACGAACACTATATTAAATCGTTCACTGTAAAACAAAATTCAAGTCAGCAATTGTTGTTTCCCCTGTCTTTGTATTACACCGTTTACGAAATGGAATTGTTACGCAGTATTGAGCAGCAACTCATTCAAATGGGCTTTTTATTTGAGGAAATTTCTAACGAAAAAATTGTAATTTTAGGCATTCCGGTTTCTGTTTCAGAAAGCGAGGTTTCTATTGTATTAGAAGATCTTTTGAATGATTTACAAGACGGTGTGCCAAACGATGTAGATGTGATGCATGACCGAATTGCAAAATCGCTGGCACAGAGTTTGGCGGTGAAAACCGGAACGTATTTAACCGATAAAGAGCAGGAAAATATTGTGAACAGTTTGTTTGGGTGTGAAGATCCGCAAACATCGCCTTTTGGCAAAACTACTTTTATAACGATGAAAGTAGAAGATATTGATAAAAAATTTATGTAAATGAATCAGATTACCCCTGTTGTAAAACAATTGTTGATTGTTAATATTATTCTTTTTGTAGGCAGTTATTTTATTCCTGTTTTAAAGGATTACTTGCCATTATATTATTTCGAAAATCCTAGTTTTGAAATATGGCAGCCCATAACACACATGTTTATGCACGGCAGTATTTCGCATATTTTGTTTAATATGTTTGCCTTGTACTCTTTTGGTTCGGTTTTAGAACAAATTTGGGGAGGCAAAAAATTTATATTGTTTTATATTTTATGTGGATTGGGAGCTGCAGTTCTGCACACAGCCGTTAATTATTGGCAGGTGCATGATGTGGTTAATACATTAACTTTGAACGGGTTCAATCAAAATGATATTTTTGAACTATTAAAAAGTGGTAGGATTGATACTCGCTGGATTGAGTATGTGTCTCAAACCGGAATTCAAACCTTAGGGTCTTCTTATTTATCGGTAGCTTTAGGAGCATCAGGAGCTATTTATGGTTTGTTGGTAGCCTTTGCCTTTATGTTCCCAAATGCCGGCTTGGCATTGATTTTTGTTCCAGTTCCCATTAAAGCAAAATATTTTGTTCCAGGAATTTTAATTTTAGACTTGGTATTAGGATTCGGTGGATCGTCTATTTTTGGCGGAGGAACCGGAATCGCTCACTTTGCTCATATAGGTGGTGCTATTGTAGGCTTTTTATTAATGTGGATGTGGAAGAAAAAACAGTTTGACCAATTCCGTTGGGATAACCGCAATTAGTAGATAACGTAATTGAAAATAACCATGGGATCGTTTGATATTAAAAATATAACTACAGAAATTAAATTGATTGCTGCTATTAGTATCGTCAGTTTATTGGTAATGGTTTTACGTGTTTTTAATGTAGAGTGGTATCGAATGTTATTAGAACAATTGGCATTATTCAGCGATTTTAAAATTTTTAATTTCCGTATTTGGCAATTTTTTACGTATAGCTTTTTGCATAGCGGCGTACTGCATTTACTGCTCAATATGGTTATGCTGTATTTTTTCAGTCAGTTGTTTTTTACGTTTTTTAATTACAGGCAATTCTTAAAAGCTTATTTTTTAGGCGGAATTGCAGCTGGTATTTTCTATTTTTTGATTTCTAATTTGGTGGGATTTCAAAGTTTTGTAATAGGAGCATCGGGTGCCGTAATGGCAGTGTTTTTTGCGGTAGTGGGATACCGTCCCAATATGCGGGTACAACTGATAATTTTTGGAAACATTGCAATATATTACATTGCCCTTGCGTTTTTATGTTTTGATTTGTTCCAATTGTTTTTTGATAATGCAGGCGGACATTTAGCACATATTGGCGGAAGTATTTTCGGTTTTTGTTACGGAAAATGGCTGGGCGGATTTTCACTAAAAACGGTGAAAAAAACAAAAGCCAAAAGCCATTTAAAAACAGTTCATAAGATCAATCAAACCAAAAATAAAACAGATAATAACACTGTTCAAAAGCAAATAGATCTTATCTTAGATAAAATAAGCAAATCGGGGTATGACAGCTTAACGCAAGAGGAAAAAGAATTTTTGTTTAAGCAAAAATAAATGTATGAAAAAACTGAATTGGTTTAATAAACTTGCCTTTTTTTTAAATATAGTGTTAGTAACTCTAACATTAATGGGCTATTTATTACCATCAATGGCACCCAAGCTTTTTCCTTTCTTATCCGTTTTAACCCTTATTTTACCCACGCTTTTAATATTGAATTTGGTCTTTGTTGTTTATTGGGCACTTCAGTTTAAACGACAAGCATTTCTGTCGATTATTGTATTTTTAATCGGATATACGTTTTTTGCCAAATTCTATAAATTCACTTCAAAAAACGAAGAACCCATTGAAACCGATTTTACCGTTTTAAGTTACAATGTACGGTTGTTTAATTTATTTGATTGGATGCCTAACGAGAATGTTGCCGAAAACATTAAACTATTTATTGAAAAACAAAATCCGGATATTATCTGTTTTCAGGAATTTTCAAAATCGGCTGATTATAAACTGGACGATTACAAATTCAGACACATCATCATGCACGGCAACAAGATAAAAACCGGACAGGCAATTTACTCTAAATTCCGAATTATTGATCAGGGAGAAATCGCCTTGCCAAGTTCCGATAACAATGTGGTTTATGCCGATATTGTAAAAAACAAGGATACCATTCGCGTGTACAGCATTCATTTACAGTCGGTAAATATCAGTCCGGATATTAATGAAATAGATGAAAGTAAATCTAAACGTATTTTTAACCGTTTAAGCGAAGCTTTTAAAGTGCAACAATTGCAATCTGAATTAATTCAGGAGCACATGAAAGATTTCAAAGGGCACAAAATTATTTGTGGCGATATGAATAATACGGCTTTTTCGTATGTTTATAAAAATATCGTAGGTAATATGAACGATGCTTTTGTTGAAGCAGGAAAAGGTTTCGGACAAACGTATAACTATAAATATTACCCGGCACGCATCGATTACATTTTAGTTGACAATATATTTGAGGTAAAAGAATTTAAAACCTTTAACGATTTCAAAAATTCAGACCATTTTCCCATTATGGCAAGATTGAATTTTAATAGAGATAAAAAAAAGGATAACTAAAATGCGATCCTTTTTTATCAATTTATTTTTTTAAGTAGTAAAAAACTTCAAAACCGTAATCTTCTGGTCGGTCACCGCCATCAGAAATTAGTTTCAGTTTTATATCTGTAGCATTGATAGATACTATTTCACCTTCTAACAGGTAACCATCTTCATCAACTAAAGAAACCATTTTGCTTGTTGCTTCATAAGTCCATGTACCTGGAAAATTAGATGTAGCACAATCTTCTTCATCATGATAAACTTCATCTTTTAAACCACCGGTTTTTATGTCGAAATAATCATACTCACAGCCTTCAGTACTTAAATTACCAGATTGAACCAATTCCCCATCTTGATATACTTCTCCTGTAACCATATCCCATTTACCAACTAAAAGTGTTGATGTATTGTCAACTGGTTGTGGTTGTGGTTCTGGTTTGTCGTCATCTCCACAACTAACTAAAGATAAAGACAATAATGCTGAGAAAAGTATTAATTTTTTCATAAATAAATGTTATTAAATTTTTAGTAAAGATAGTCTTATAAAATTAGATAAGCAACAACAATAAAAAAAGAGGTTTCAATTTGAAATCTCTTTTTTTATTTTATTAAAGTTTGTTCTTTCAGATAATCAACTGCATGCCTACCTTCGTTAAAAAGCAAATCTAAAATACTTAAATTATTTAAAAAACCGTGTTTGTCGTCAAAAACCTGGGTGTACGATTCAAAAGTGTTTGGGTCTTTTTTGCCGTTTGCCAAATGTCTGAAATCGGTTTGCTGAACTTCTCTAAAGAACTCTTCGGTTTTTGTGTACGGAATTTTTATTCCTAAACAATCGGTTACAATTTCGTGGATTTGAAAGTTCAAATCCATTAAAAAAGTATGTTTTTTTTCAAAAACCGGACGAATATCATCTTCAAAAAATTCAAAATAAGGTGATGTTCTGTAAGCGGCTTCTAACGATTTAAAATGTTGTTTTTGCCAGTTAAAATCGTTTTCAATCTTAATATCGCGGTATTTTTGGTGTATTTGTTCCTTATTGTGTTTAACGGGTATGTTTAACAACTGCAAACCGTTTGCACTATAAATGTACATACGGTTGCGGTTGGTTTGTTTCTGAAAATTATCATCTGTTTCAAATACTACCGAGTTGGCTTGCAACATGGCTACAAAATGACTTACAGACGGAAAATAGGTTGGATGTATTAAAAGATCCATTAATAATTATATTTTTTTGCTTTGCGTTTTTTTACGAAACTATACACTGCCCAACCTGCTAAAAGAATCACGAAATAGATAAAGAAGCTGTGCGGTTTTCCTGTTCCGTGTACTGTTGTAAACAGGCGTTCCCAACGAATTTTATCAATTAATTTACTCATTGGCACATTTGGATCCATACTCATCCAGATAAATACGGGTTTACCCACAATGTGATCAGCAGGTACAAAACCCCAGTAACGGCTGTCCTCGGAATTGTGACGGTTATCACCCATCATATAGTAATAATCTTGCTGAATGGTATAAGATGTTGCCGGTTGATCGTTTATATAAATAGAACCATCGCTTTTAACTTCCAGCTTATTGTGTTCGTAATCGGTAATGATGGCTTTGTAAAAAGGTAGTGTTTCTGTGTTTAACTGAACCACTTCGCCTTTTGCCGGAATATGGATAGGTCCTAAATTATCGCCTGTCCATAATCGATTATTATGAGGGAATAGTCTATTACCTTCGTTTGGAATTACATATTTTACAATAGAATCAAATTGATTGTTTTGCTTAAGTTGAGCTACTTCTTGAGTTGTTAAATTAATAGTTAGTTTTTTGCTTAAAACTTCTTGTAATTGGATTCCACTCTGTTGAATGACCTCATAAGGAATACCATAAGTGGTAATAATGAAATTTTTATTTTCAACTTCTTCGACTTCAATTACATAATCTCTTATTAAATCAAATTGCGTTTGATTTATAGGAGGAATTAAGTAAGAAACTGTGTGTTCAGTAAATCCTTTTTTTCTAAAAAAATTATAATCAACTCCTTTACTTGAATAAACGAAATATTTATACTGAATTTTAGCACGATCACCTAAATCTAACACTTGATTGTTAATATAAACAACACCGTCTTTTACTTGTAAGTTATCTCCCGGAAGACCAACGGTTCTTTTTACATAGTTTGATTTTTTGTCTAATGGTTTGTCCGCTCTTCTTCCCGAACGGTCAAAAAACTGATAAACGGTATCAACAGGCCAGTTAAATACCATAATGTCATTATGAGCAGGTTTTTCAAACCCGGGCAAACGCATTTCGGGTATCTGCGGAAATTTGCTGTACGATTTTACTTTTGCTAAAGGAATGGTATCGTGAACCATTGGGAAAGCTATGGCTGTTTGTGGAACACGAGCTCCGTAATTTACTTTGCTAACAAATAAAAAGTCGCCTACCAATAGTGTTTTCTCCAGTGACGAAGTAGGAATGGTAAAGGGCTGTATAAAAAAAGTATGGATAATGGTTGCAACAACCACTGCAAATAAAATAGAACTTACGGTTTCGCCTCCTTCGGTTTTAGCTTTTAAGCTGCGGTTGGGTATATGTGTAACATTCTCGAAATAATTTACATAATACACATAAAAACCTAAAGTTACCACACCCAAAATAGTGTCGGTAGTAGAGTTTTTACCAAAACTGCGTAAGGTTTCTACCCAAACAACCGGAAACATAATTAAGTTTACAATGGGAATAAAAAGTAAAATTACCCACCATCTTGGTCGGTTGATAATTTGCATTAAAACTACTGCGTTGTAAACCGGTACTGCGGCTTCCCAAGCTTTTCTCCCTGCTTTAATGTATAATTTCCAAGTACCCAAAAAATGAATTACCTGAACGGCAAGGAAAAAAATAAACCATTGTGTAAATGTCATGACCTAATATTTTTTAACGAATGTAATTTTTTTTGATTAATTAACCTAAATTCAAAACATCTTTCATACTAAAAATGCCTTTTTTGCCTTTGATCCATTCGGCAGCGACTACGGCGCCCAAAGCAAACCCCTGACGGGAAAAAGCTGTGTGTTTGATTTCAATTTCATCTACAACCGATTTATAAAACACGCTGTGCGTGCCCGGAACGTCTTCTATTCGTTTGGCATCAATGTGGATTTGGTTTTCAGAAGGATTCTCCAGGGTCCAATTGGTATAATCAGTTGCGGCGATGATTCCGTTTGCTAAAGAAATCGCTGTTCCGCTGGGTGCGTCTAACTTTTGAGTATGATGGATTTCTTCCATAGAAACATTGTACTCTTTGATATTTGCCATTAATTTTGCCAAATAAGCATTTAGCTCAAAAAACAGATTTACACCCACGCTAAAGTTTGATCCATATAAAAAAGCCCCGTTTTTCTCATTGCATAAAACCACCATTTCATCATATTGTTCCAGCCAGCCAGTTGTGCCTGAAACCACCGGAATGTTGTAGTTAAAACAAGTGCTGATATTTTCTGTGGCAGCTGTCGGTATGCTGAAATCTATGGCAACATCGGCATTTTCTAAACCATTGAAATCATTTTCTTCGGTTTTTTTCAGAACAATTTCGTGACCACGTTCTAAGGCAATTTTTTCAATTTCTTTGCCCATTTTTCCGTAACCAAGTAAAGCTATTTTCATAAAATTAAAATCTGTAACTAACGTTTAAATTAAGGTGATTTTGGTTGATCACCGGATTGTATTCTAAAGTGGGTTTAAACGAAAGATCTTCATCTACGTTAAACTGCTGTAAATGTGCATCAACATTTGCATCAACAATATTTAAGATATAAATGCCAATGGTAATAAAAAGCGATAAATCGCGGTTTCGCTGTGCATTTCGCTGAACGATTATTAACTGATCTTTTGTGTATCGCCCTACTTTTGGATTATCGGTTTGTTCAATTCCCCGCAAACGCAATTTGTATTCATCGCGGGCACGGTTGTATTTTTTTTGTTCATTGATATAAAAATAAAGGCTGGTACCCATTCCGCCATAAACCAACGGAATTTTCCAGTAACTTCTGTTGTAAAATTGTCCCAATCCCGGTAAAACGGCCGAATAAAACGCTGCTTTTGACGGCGATAAAGGATCTGTTGCACGGGCATATTGTTCTAACTGTTTCGGCAAAGCAACCTTTAAAGAATCGGTTTGTGCTTGCAAGCTTCCGAAAAACAGATAAAAAACAATAATATAGAATTTAGAAGACACTATTTGCTTAACAATTTAATGATACGCTCCAAATCTTCGGCAGAGTGAAACGGAACATTGATTTTTCCTTTTCCGTTTGCAGCAATCTTCACATCAACTTTAGCACCAAAGAAATCGGTAAAAATCTTTTGCTGTGCGTTAGATATGGTATAAGTCATTTTTTTCTTTGCAACAGAATTGTTTTGACTTAATAAACCTTCCTGATAGGCTTTTACCAAGGCTTCGGTTTCACGTACAGATAAATTTTCTTTGATGATTTTGTGATAAATATCGGTTTGGACTTCGTGATCGTCAATATTAATAATGGCACGACCATGCCCCATAGAGATAAACCCATCACGGATACCGCTTTGAATAATCGGATCTAAACGTAACAAACGTAAATAATTGGTAATTGTTGAACGTTTTTTGCCTACACGCTCGCTCATTTGTTCTTGCGTTAATTGAATTTCATCGATCAATCGTTGGTAAGACATTGCAATTTCGATAGGATCCAAATCATGGCGTTGAATGTTTTCAACCAAAGCCATCACCAATGAATCATTGTCGTTTGCAATACGGATATATGCAGGAACGGTTTTTAAACCGGCTAATTTAGAAGCACGTAACCGGCGTTCGCCCGAAATTAATTCGTACTGATTAAAATCGATCTTACGAACCGTAATAGGTTGAATAACGCCTAATTCTTTAATAGAAGAAGCTAATTCTTTTAACGCTTCTTCGTTAAAATTGGTTCGTGGTTGAAATGGATTCACTTTAATGGTATCCAGTTCCAATTCAATAATATTGCCAACAACTTTATCGGCATTGGTATCTTCAACCGATTTTATATCGTTTGCAGGATCTTTTAAAAGTGCCGATAGTCCACGACCTAACGCTTGTTTTTTTACTGCTTTTGCCATTTTAGTTGTTGCTGTTTTTTTGAATAATTTCTTGAGCCAGACTCAAATAATTGCTCGCACCTTTACTTGCTGCATCGTAATTAATGATGCTTTCACCAAATGACGGCGCTTCGCTTAGCTTTACATTACGTTGAATAACGGTTTCAAAAACCATATCGTTAAAATGTTTCTGAACTTCATCAACCACTTGGTTTGACAAACGCAAACGCGAATCGTACATTGTTAAAAGCAATCCTTCGATATCTAAATTAGGGTTATGGATTTTTTGAACACTTTTAATGGTGTTCAACAATTTACCTAAACCTTCTAATGCGAAATATTCGCATTGAATAGGAATAACCACCGAATCGGCAGCTGTTAACGCATTTAAAGTCAGTAATCCCAACGATGGCGCACAGTCTATAATAATATAATCGTATTGATCTTTCACCGTAGCCAATGCTTGTTTCAGCATATATTCGCGGTTTTCTTTATCTACCAATTCAATTTCTATAGCTACCAAATCAATATGTGCCGGAATTAAATCAACATTTGGAGCAGAACATTCCAATGCGGCATCTTGTGGTGTAACAGTGTGTTCTAAAATTTGATAGGTTCCCGCTTCAACACTTTCAACATCAATTCCCAATCCCGAAGTGGCATTTGCTTGCGGATCGGCATCAATCAGTAATACTTTTTTTTCTAATGCACCTAACGATGCTGCTAAATTAACAGATGTGGTGGTTTTTCCAACACCACCTTTTTGATTCGCGATAGCAATGATTTTACCCATTTTTTCTTTACAAAAATTTGAAGTGTAAAAATACAATTAATTATCTTAACTAAAAATGCTTATTTTATTTTATCATTTCTTTTAGAAAACATTTTGGTTAAGTTTTTGGTATTGTGTTTAAATTCAAAAATATAATTAGGTACTAAAATAAAATTCTATACGTTAATTTAATATAAATACCACTTATTGTTTTAATGTAATGGGTATTTTTGGCAAATAGTATGTGTTTAAGAATGAATATTAAAAATATAACCTTTTTATTTATCTTGTTTATTGCCGATAAATCAATAGCTCAAATAGATTCATTGCGTATTAAAATAGATTCTGTTCAACAAATTACTGAAGATGTTGTGGTTGATAATCTAAATCGACCTGTTAAAAACAAGGATATTGTGCGTATTGCAGATGCGTTTGCTTATACGCTAACATCACCGATTAGACGGGGAAAAGAAGATTGGTTAACGGCAGGTGGGGCAATTGGCGGAACAATGCTTTTATCTTTAGCAGACAAACCGGTATATAATTTAATGAATAACAATCGTTCTCGATTTTTTGATAATTTGGGAGAATTTGGTTATCACAATGGTAAACCTTACGCTGCTGCGATAGTTGCAGGTGGTTTTTACGCTACGGGTTGGATTATTAACGATGAATGGACAAAAGAAACGGCAGCCATTCTAACATCGGCTTATTTAACATCGGGTGTTTTACAAAGTTCCTTAAAAAAAATAGTGGGGCGGGCAAGACCCAGCGAAGGCTTAGGGAATTATGAGTTTCATCCGTTTAAAAACGATCCGGGATTCAGTTCTTTTCCATCAGGACACTCACAAATTGCTTTTGTAACAGCAATGGTTTTGGCAGAACGTGTAGATCAAACGTGGTTAAAAGCTGTATTTTATACAGGTGCCGCAGTTACTATTGGAAGTAGGATGTACGCCAATGCCCACTGGATTACCGATGTTACTTTTGGAAGCTTATTAGGATATTTTTGTACCAAAACGGTAATTAAACGTTTTGAACAAAATAAGTATGGTAAAACTTTTTCGGGCTTTACCAATAAAAATAAAATTAAATGGCAAATCATTCCGTCTTATAATGGAATAGGGGTGATTGGTACGTTTTAAAGGAAAGTTTAGTTCTAAAAATTTATCCTAATAAAAAAGTCCGCTCTTTTTAGAACGGACTTTAATTGTAATTTCACATATATATTATTGTAGCACCTTGTGGCGGTTGTCTTCAATATCGGCATTTTGATACATGGCACTGTAAATTAAATTTTGTACCATTTGGCGGTTGTTTGTTCCTACTTTCTGTTTGTAAGTTAAGTAATTTGGTAAATCAACTGCTTTGGTGATGTTTTTGGTTTTAACCATATACACACCGTTACGGCCGTTGATTAATTTAGATGTTTCGTTAACTTTTCTTCCTAAAGCATTACCAACAACTAAAGGCTCTTGGAAACCGTTTACCATTGGGTTTGCTCCGGTTACATCAATAGCATTTACAATTCCAACTTTTGCATTTTTAGAAACTTCTTCTAAAGTGTTACCTGCCATTTGCTTGCGGATAATTTCTGCTTTTTTCTCGTTCATTAAAATAGGCTCTACTGTTGAACGAGCCTCTTCAGCATCCATTAACTCTGTATCGTTGATGTTTACTAATTTTACAACTAAATAACCATCGGCAGAATCGAATTTTTTTACATCGCCTACCTTAGTTTTGCTGTTAGATGCCCAACGAATTGCATCGGTATGCGAACCTTCAACACCAACTAATTGTTCGTCAAAAGGATTGATTTTTGTAGCAGGGAAAGATGTTAAACCTTGTGCCGTTGCTTCTTTAGCAAAATCTTTTCCACTTTCAACATTTTCCAAAAATTTGTTGGCTTGTGAATAAATCTGATCCTGTGTTTTTGTAGATGATTCTATTTTCTTAGCAATAGTTGCTAATTGAACTCCTTCTTTCTCGTTGATTTTATCAACTTTTAAAACGTGGAAACCAAAATCTGTTTCAACTACAGATAGTTTGCCTACAGGATTATTGAAAACATAGTTTTCGAACTGAGAAGCCCAACCTTGACCCTTTCTAATGTTTTCGTATTTTCCACCTTTGTCTTTAGAACCTGAATCATTCGTGTTTTCTGTAGCTAATGCAGCAAAATCTGCACCGCCTTGTGCTTGTTTTAATAATGCCTCGGCTTTGGCTTTTGCTTCTTCTTTTGTTAAAGAAACAGTAGCGTCAGCTCTCATAGCTCCTTTGTAAGCAATTAAAATATGTGATGCATCAACGGTTTCTGTAGTATTCTTTTTAGCGATTACTTTAGATACGGCATAATAATCGTTAAATACGTATGGTCCGTAAATTGATCCTATAGGTGAATTGAACAATTTTTCGGCGTGTTCGGCAGGTAATTGTTCTTTTGCGTAGTAAGTTGAATCAAAAGGAACATCAGAATTTAAATTAACAAATTCTTTAACATCTGTTGCTTTTGTAAATCCTGAAATGGTATCATTTTTATTGGTAGTTTGGTTAAAAATTACCGATGGTTTCAATAAATCTTCAACTAATTGTTTTGCCTGTACTTCATCTTCTTTAGAAGGTTTATTTGCAATAAAAACATATTCTACCTTGCGGGAAGGAGTGGTTTTAAATTGTTTTGCGTGTTTTTTAATATACACATTAATGTCTTCATCAGTTACTTTTACCTGATTATCATTCACGGTATTGAAAGGAACAGTAACGTAATCAAAAGATACTTTTGTAGCTTCATTTTTGTAAGCTATTTTAGCTTCTGCTGTAGTGGTTACAATAGCACCTTTGATCATATTCATATACATTTGCTCTTTAGCAAAATTGCCTAACTGATCTTCGTAAGCCAACCATGCGTTCCATTGTTGCGAACCAGCGGCTTTCATTTGAGCTAAAAAGGTGTTGAATTTATTGATGTCAAATTGACCGGCATCATTTAAGAACTGAGGATTTTGAGAAAAACTTGGATGTGTTTTAATAACATTTATCAATTGATCTTTTCCTAAACGCAAGCCGGCTTTGTCTAACTGTTCGTTAAACAAAATGGTACGCACTTCGTTAGTCCATACCTGATTGTATAGCTGTGCGCCTTTACCCTGACCGCTTTGTTCAAGGTTGTTGATTTTATTTGTGTAATCGGCTGCTGAAATTGCAGTACCGTTAACTTCACCAACGTTACGCGAAGTGAAATTGATGCCTCCGCTTAATAAATCTCCAGCGATAAATGCTAGTAAACAAAATCCGATTACACCAATAAGTAATCCGGATTTCTCTCTAATTTTCTGTAAAACTGCCATTTTATATTATGTGAAATTCTTTCAAGGAGCGAAAATACAATTATCTGTTAAATAAAAAAAAAGAATAGTGAAAAATACACTTTTTTTAGTGTATTAATTATAAGATAGTCAATGAAACCGTTTTAATTCTGGTGTTTGTAGCTGCCAGAATTTTTATTTTGAATGGTTTTATGGTAACCACTTCTTTAACTTTTGGCTGACGTTTTAAATGGTTAAAAATAAATCCGCCTAATGTATGATAGTTTTCTGATACGGGAATTGACACTCCGAATTTTTCCTCAATATCATCAATTTCCAGGGTTGCCGAAAAAATAAATTCGTTTTCTGATAGTTGTTTGGCAATCAATGTATCGTCGTGTTCATCGGTAATTTCTCCAAAGAGCTCTTCGATAATGTCTTCTAAAGTAACCAATCCCACAATATCGTTTTCCTTATTTTTAACCAGTGCAATTGATTTTTTCCGAAGTGTAAGTGTGTTTAAAAGGTCTTTTATCAGCAAATCGTCATAAACATACACAAACGGACGGATGAAATTTTCTATGGGTTGTTCCAGTTGTAATAAATCATAAGTATGCAAATATCCCGTAAAATGTTCACCGGTATCGTTCGTGATCAGAATTTTAGAAAAACCGGTATCAATAAATCTTTTGCGAATGGTTTCAATGCTATCGGTTTCGGTTACAAACTCAAATTCATTACGCGGAGTCATGATTTCTTTTACTTTTACCTTTGGAAACGACAAGGCATTTTTTAAAATTTCAAACTCGTTTTCTAACTGTTCTTGTTGGTTGCTTGCCTGAATTTGCTGTGAAATGTATGTGCCTAAATCGCCGGTGCTAAGCAGATTAAATTCAGTATCTTTGGCATGAGGATATTTTTTATGTAACGATTTTTCGGTTATCGAGATAAAAAACTGTGCAATGCCGCCGAAAAGTTTCAGTATGATTTGAATAAAAGGTTTCGATGCCAGAATGATTTCATTGGCAAAAGGCTTAACGAACGTTTGGGGTATAAATTTTGAGATAATGTATAGAATAATCAGGAAAACGGCTATTTTCCACAGATCATCTGTTTCGTATGAATGTAAAAAAGTAGTAAAAAACAGTAAACTTAATATGGTAATAAAAATGCTGTTACACACTTTTAATGAACCGATAAATAAGCGAGGCTGTTCGGTAACTGTCTTTAGATAATGGTTTTTGTCTTCGTTTTTTTTAGATTCTAAATTCAGGTAAATTTTATTTGCATTAGAATACGCAATCATTAACCCTGAACAGATCAGTACACAAATGCTGAAAAATATGAATCCAAAGGTGATCATTTATTGTTTGTTTTGCGGAAAACGTTTAATGCTTCTCAACCTAAAGATAAACATAAAGATTGCTGCTGCGGCTAACAATAAATTTATTAGATAATCTTCATCGTTTGTATAAGCGGCGTAAGCCTGGTAAATAAAAAATAAACCAAATACTAAATAAAAATAGGCTATAATTTTATAAACTTTCATTGTTCACTTCTTTTAATTCGGCACGATTTTGCTGTGCATTTACAATTTTAAAATTTTGATCGAAATCTATTCCGATTCCTAAAAAAAAACTTTTGTTTTTATCGGTAACCTTAAAATGATTTTCGGTAAAAAACCAGTTGTTTTTTTGATCGTAATACATTTGTTGGGTTTCTAACACTTTACCGTCGTGTGATGTAATTTTAACATCACCAATCAAATGGATAATTCCGGTTTTGTTGTAAACAGTTGCTTGATTGGCAACTATGTAATTTTTGTTTTTGTTGCTGTCGTAAACAGTTACTTTAACTCCTTTGGGAAAATTGTTAAACGGATATTTTGCCTTGCCGTAATCTAACATTTTAACCGCGTACATTTCAGCTTTTATTTTGGCAGAATCGGTGTACTTTACGTTAATAGAATCGGCTTCGCCGGAGGCAAATAATTGTTTTTTACTTAAGTTCTGAATGTCTTTTAATTCGTTGTTGCAAGCAGTCAGAACAAATGCCAAAACAGTAATATGAGCAAAATATCGTTTCAATTAATTAAATTTTCTGCGTTTAAACCAAACATCGCTGAAAGAAAGACCTACGTTAATGCCGTAATAATTTTCTTTAATCAATCCCATATTGGTATTACCTCTTTGACCGTATTCAAAACCAATGTTGATGTTAGAGTTACTCATCATTGTTCTGCTAAAAGGTACGGGTAAGCCGATGCCGATATTTGCATTTAAACCTTTAATTTCTTCATTATTTATCACTAAACCGGTGTTTTCGTAATTGACACCTGCGCGGTAAGTAATTTTTTCAAAATAAGAGGCTATAGAATTATATTTGGGTATGTAAAAACCACCTACGCCAATTTTCATATAATCGTTGTAATGAGCGTTGTCATACTTATAAAACGAGTTGTATTTTGATGTTTGTGTTGATGTATATTCTGCACCAATAAACCATTTAAAACGATTGCCAATACCCACGCCAATTGAATAGTTCATTGGCAATAACATCTTTTCGTTTTCAGCAATTTCGTTAGACGAATCAATCTCATCAAGACTGCCGCTACTGTTTAATTTTACCGTATTTCTTATTTTTTCCTGATCGTTTTTTAACTTCATTTCAGGACTAAAAGTAGCACTTGCGAACAACGTTAGATTATTGTTTAACGGTTGTTCGTAATTTAAACCAGCGTTAACGGTAAGCCCGCTGTAATTATTAAGATATTTGTAACGTGTACCTCGGTCTAATGCCACACCTTCGCCGTTATCGGTGACAAATTTGGTAAGGCTGGTTTCGGTATCGCCAAAGATATAAGCACCGTCAACACCAATACTGAAATTTTTGTTGATTTTATAACCCAACCCCAAAAAAGTTCTGTTTAAACCACCTTCACCTATATATTGGCGAGCTTCGGTCATTCCTTTATCGTTAACACTTGTGTTCTGTATATTGTATCCTACAAATGAATAAGGCATGATTCCTGCAACTACCGTAAGATCGCCGGCAGGGAAAGCTAAAGACAAATAATCAAATGAACCACTTGTGGTTTTTTCTTTTCCGTTTTGGTTTTCCAGGTTGTTCCCTTTGTAAGACGCACCCATTGAAAAAGTAGTGGTTTGTAACTTGGCATACGACGCAGGGTTTAATGTGTTAATGTGTAAACTATCGCTGAAAACCGCTAAAGCACCCATTGATTTTATTTCGTTTGAGCCTTTAAAGTGTTTGTCACCAAAACCATAATAAGAATATGGAGAAGCAGTACCTTGTTGTGCAAAACTGTTTGAAAAACTTGCCAAAGCGGCTGCCAATATTATTTTTTTAATCATTTGATACGATGTGTTGATGTAACAAAAATAAACTTTCTAATAAAAAGTTTGGATTGGCAAAGATGCTATTTTTTAAACGGTTTACCAAAAATTCAGAATTTCCGCCTGTTAAAATTACTGTTAAATTCTCATCTTGATGTTTAAAATGATCAATAAAAGCTTCAATCTCAGCAATAACACCGTTTAAAACACCTGATTGAATAGATGCCGAAGTGGAATTTCCAACAAAAGAATGCAGCTCTGAAATCTTTTCTAAAGGCAGATTCGCAGTGTAATCGTGCAAACTTTTATAACGTAACCCGATTCCCGGAGAAATAGCTCCGCCGTGGTATTGATCCTGATTATTGATAAAATCATAAGTAAGACAAGTGCCTGCGTCGATGATCAACCTGTTTTGGTTGGGATATTTCAACGTGGCACCGGCTGCTAAAACAATTCGATCGATACCTAAAGTGGCAGGGGTGGCATATAAATTTTTAAAAGGGATAGGCGATTCGTGCGTTACAATAATTAAATTACCCAGTTTTTTTAGGTTTTCAATAACTTCAGAGGGTAAATTTCCAACAGAAGAAAGGATAATGTCAACGCAATTTTCTATTCCTTGAATTTGTTTGGATATATTTTTTACTAATTTTTCGTTGTTGGTAATAACCAATTGTTGCAATGTACCGTTTTCATACACAGCTACTTTGGTTCTGGTGTTGCCAACGTCAATACAAATAATCATAATTTATTAGGCATATAGCAACAAAGGTAGTTAAATTTTTTTTTGAAAAAGTTAGGAAAAGTTTAAAAAAAGCTTCTATATTTGCAATCGCTTTTGAAAGGTAGCTTGCCTAACAAAAATGGTACCTTAGCTCAGTTGGTAGAGCAACGGACTGAAAATCCGTGTGTCCCTGGTTCGATTCCTGGAGGTACCACAAAAGATAAAGAGTTTATACTCGGTACCTTAGCTCAGTTGGTAGAGCAACGGACTGAAAATCCGTGTGTCCCTGGTTCGATTCCTGGAGGTACCACAAAAAAATAAAGAGTTTTATACTCGGTACCTTAGCTCAGTTGGTAGAGCAACGGACTGAAAATCCGTGTGTCCCTGGTTCGATTCCTGGAGGTACCACAAAACAAAAAGCCGAAGATTTATCTTCGGCTTTTTGTTGTGTAAATCTACTATTTACTTTTTAACTAGCTTTTTAACTGCTAAACCAGCGTTGGTTTGTATATGCAGCATATAGGTACCGCTTGCTAAGTTTTCTATGTTTAGCTGTATTTGGGTTTCGTTGTTATAGTTTTGGGTACTTAATTGTTTGCCTGTTATGTCATATACAGTAACTTGTTCAACTAACATATTTTCACTATTGGTTATGTTTACCATATTTGTTGCTGGGTTGGGGTATA
>Ga0164243_10001813_pt1 | contig 35867 bp, 32 predicted proteins | sample OricompcompostOP_FD_108781 | JGI IMG/M metagenome (GOLD analysis project Ga0164243, IMG submission 108781) | Organic Plus compost microbial communities from Emeryville, California, USA - Original compost - Organic plus compost (OP) | ecosystem: Engineered > Solid waste > Mixed feedstock >...
AAATGATGTACCCGCTCGTCCGCGAGCTGGCCGTCGACGGGATCCCCGTCACGGTGACGTGCCGGGTGCTCAAGATCGCTCGCCAGCCCTACTACGCTGGCTGAAGAGCCCGGTCACCGACGCCGAGCTCGAGCAGGCCTACCGCGCCAACGCGCTGTTCGACGCCCACCGCGACGACCCTGAGTTTGGGTACCGGTTCCTGGTCGACGAGGCACGTGAGGCCGGTGAGTCGATGGCTGAGCGGACCGCGTGGCGGATCTGCTCGCAGCTGGGCTGGTGGTCGGCGTTCGGCAAGCCCAAGAAGGGCAAGGCGAAGAAGCCCGGCCCGCCGGTCCACGATGACCTGTGCGCCGTGGTCGACGACAAGGGCCGGGTCCGACACGAGTTCAACGCCGACTCCGCCAACGAGCTGTGGCTGACCGACATCACCGAACACTGGACCGGTGAGGGCAAGCTCTACGTCTGCGCGGTCAAGGACGTCTACTCCAACCGGATCGTCGGCTACTCCATCAGCGCCCGGATGAAGTCCCGCCTCGCGGTCGCGGCGCTCAACAACGCCGTCGCCAGGCGCGGTGACGTCGCCGGCTGCATCGTTCACAGCGACCGCGGCAGCCAGTTCCGGAGCCGGAAATTCGTCCACGCCCTCAATCGCCACGGAATGGTCGGATCGATGGGCCGCGTCGGTGCGGCCGGCGACAACGCGGCGATGGAGTCGTTCTTCTCGCTGCTGCAGAAGAACGTCCTCGACCGGCGTGTCTGGGCCACCCGCGAGGAGCTGCGGATCGCGATCGTGACCTGGATCGAGCGGACCTACCACCGCCGACGTCGACAGGCCGCTCTCGGGCGGTTGACCCCCATCGAGTTCGAGACCATCATGACCACGCCAGCCACTCAGGCTGCGTGACCCAACCTGTCACCCGTTCGTGCAGCAGTCCCCTGACTCAACGAGAATCGCCTGCACTCATCGATCGGGCACCTCCTCCCCCGCTGATCGAGAGCGAGCAGGAGCACCAGCGTCAGATCAACGCCCGGCAGAACCCGTTGTCCGGAGAACTCATTTAGCCCACTACACCCGGGGCGATTCCGGAATCGGTTCCACCGGAATCAAATAACGCACAAGTTCATCAGAAATGTCCGAGAGTTCTTCTAGCCGTTCGATCGCAGCCACAGCAGCCAGCGACTTCGCCTCTCCTATGACAGGATCCGCATTCTCTCTGAACTTCTGGACTAACTGCCCCCAAGCTAAGGGGCGCTGAGCGGAACCAACTGGATGAATGACCTCAGCTTGAATAACTCTGCCAGGAAGAGCGACGATCACGCGAGCCGGAAGCGCGCCACCGAACTTGTCAGTCTCACGAATTACTTGGAAATCTGGGTCATCATGGAGGAATCCGACTTCCGTTAGCGCTCTCAACTGCGGGTCAGCGACTAACGAATCAACGAATCGTCCGCGACCCGCGTCGCCGAAAGTTAGGCCAGACGCGACCGCGAATTCCACGCTGTACTTAGCCTCCAAGCCAGTCTCAGGGCGATGATGGACCAAGGACCGCAGCGCCTTGGTTGGAAGACTGATGTCGATGCGTTCAACATCAGACAACGCTTGACCGTCGAGCTTCTCACGTAGTTCGATCGCACAATCGACGGCCGAGTGCGTCGATCCACAACTAGCGTGCAACTTCGTGGTCGGCGGACTCTCCGTAAGAAACTCGCCAGGTTGTCGCGAGGCCGACTCCACCAAGCGCCCGACCAGGGTCGCACGCTCGGATTCACCAGCGATCGAGGCAATAAGCCCCATGACTCCTCCCAGTGGATCACTAGCGGGAGTGAAGCCCGCCCCGGCAAGACCGGCGGCCAGCGAGCCGGCCATGGCAGCGTGTCCGGCTTGGAACGGCTTCGCCATCGATCCAAACTGCACGCGTAAGCCGGCAGCCTGCGAGACCCCCATCCCCAACGCATGAGCAAACTGATCTGGTGGGAGGTCAGCGACCCGAGCCGCCGCAGCGGCAGCTGCCACAGCCCCGTGCGTGCCAGTTGCATGGTGACCACGCTCAAAGGCGGGCTTCGCCAATCGGTCACCAAGCATCGTCATCACCTCATAGCCGACCGCGACAGCCGCAAGGAAACTCTTACCGCTCGTCTCGGGCGGGGCGGCAGCAATGGCGGCAGGAACAACCGAGACGCCTGCGTGGCCCCCCGCCCGAACCACATAGTCGTCAAAACTGTCCATGTGAGCCGACGTGCCGTTCGCAAGTGCACTGATGTACCGGTCAGCACGCAGGCGTGTGCCTAACACCGCAGCATCACCTTCGGTGGACAGCCGCAGCCCGCGTTCCAGGTACGGCCATTCATCTGACGCCACTCCGGCCATCAGGCAAGCAAAGGTGTCAAGGATCGACCGCTTGACCGTGTCGATCACCTGGTCGGTAAACACGTCGAAGCTAGCCCGTCTTCCGAATCGGGCGAGCTCAACGGTGAGATTGGGTTCGGTCATGGTGTGGCCACCTTTACAGGTTGTGCTTGACCCAGGTTGTTCACCGGCCAGGTCAGACGAGGCACAGTGACATCGCGCCGAATCAGACAGTGCAGGAGAATGGGCGCCCGTCTGTTCAGAAGTCTCGGAGCAAGTTCATTGAGATCATCCACGGTTCGCACCGTAAAGGCTTCGATGCCCAACGCAGCTGCCACGGCAACAAAGTCGATCTGGGGCAATGCGGCCGTATCTCCAGGGAGACCGGCGCCATCGAGGAGCCGAAGCTCGGAACCATACTGTCGGTCATCCATGACAACCATGACAAGAGCGAGGTGGTGCCGGGCCGCAGTCTCGAGGTCCGCCAATGCCATGCTGAAACCGCCATCGCCGGCGAAGAGCACATTAGTGCGGTCTGGTCTGCCGATGGCGGCCCCCATCGCCACGCCCAACCCCAGACCGATAGATCCACCGTCGGCGGTGTGCCTGATGCTCCCCGGTTCACGAACCGCGATGAATCGCCCGGGGCCCGTGGCAAAACGTCCGCTATCAAGGACGATGACCCGGTCCGCCGGCAGCAACTCATTCAGGATCGTTGCGACGACACCGGGATCCAACTCATCCACTGTGCTCCGGTCGCTGGCCGTCGAGACCGGGCCGGTCAAAGCAGTGAGCACGTCCTCGCGATGGAACGGCGCATCTGGTGGGGGCTCCAACGGCAGGGCGTCAGCCAGGAGACGGCACGTCTCCTCCGCGTCCGCCACGATACTGACGTCTACTCGTGTGCGTTCAGCGATACGCGCAGGATCATTCACGACCTGAACGACCGGGATCTCACGAAAGAGCGATCCGTGAGCTGTCGTATACGGACTGAGACTGGCACCGAAGGCCACCACCAAATCTACGTCAGCGAGGAACGGGACCGCAGCATCGGTGGAAAACCCCCCTATCACGCCGAGGTCGAACGAACTCCCACGAAAGAGCCCCTTGGCCAACAAGGTGGTCCCGACCAAGGCACCGGTACGTCCCGCGATCTCGGTCAGCAGATCACGGCAGGCTTCCGAACAGGCGCCGAGTCCGGCAAGGAGGAGTGGCCGTGCCGCGCTCGATAGCAGGCCGACAAGCCGATCAATATCGACATCGTTCGGCGTTCCGGCATACTGCGGGGGCGAGATCACCTGACCCGACCCGGATATCAAGTCCTCGTGACGGTAGGTGCCGTTGAGTATGTCAGCAGGCACGGCAAGCACTGATGGACGGCCTTCTCGAGCAGCGGCCAACGCACGGTGAAGCTGCGAAACCACAGCGGCGGCCGACGAAGCTTGGTAATAATCGAGCCCGACCGACTCACAGACCCGTTCCTGATCAATGTTCTTGTAGAACGGTCCACCACCGTCCAGGGGGATGTCGCCAGTGACGATGAGAACACGTCGCCGGCCTTGCACCGCACTTCTGCACGCCGTCAGTGCGTTCATCATGCCAGGTCCACGAGTGACAGTACAAACGCCAACCTCGCCAGTTGCCCACGCATACCCATCAGCCATCGCGACCGCGCCGGCTTCATGCCGGCTCCCCACATAACGAATGCCCGCGGCCGACATGTCGGCCGTGAAAAGAACGGTGTCCTCGCCGACTAGTCCGAACAGGTAGCTGACACCTGCCTGACCTAGTTCACGGGTGATGAGGTTGTAGACCGGGCCGGAGCGCGCGGCGTCGGCCGCCACAACCTCCGGCTGGCCGTCGCCACTCATCGGGCGTCCTTCTCGTCACTCGGTCGGAGGCGCTCACTCTTCCACAGGGCCGGAAATCCCGGGACACGCACTGCGGCACCACCGGCCTTCGACTCCACAAAGAACTCACGATGATTCATCTGCTCGTCATTGAGTGCTTCCTCGACCGTGCGGATGGGAGCCATGGGCACTTTGAACTCGACAGCTAGCGCTGACAGCTCGGCTTTAGTCCTCTCAAGCATCCACGGGCGAACGAAAGCGTCTACTTCATCGGGATACTGCGTGGCCATGGCGTAGAAGTCCTGGTACCGCGGTTCCGAAGCCCACCCGGGGTCTCCGAGCATCTTCACGAAACGACGCCATTCGTCGACCGCACGGCAAATGATGCTGACAACGCCGTCTTTACAAGGGAAGGCTGTGTGCGGGTACCGACCACTCGAACCAGGGGCACGCAGACCCGCTCGCTTGAGCTCTTGGCCGTATAGCCGATAGGTGTGCGAGTACATCCGGATAGATGAGCCGATGACGTCAGCTCCCGAGACATCGACGAACTCGCCGGTGTCCGTCTGCCGATCAGACAGTTCGGAAAACGCCGCCAAGGCGGCGGCGGCGGCACTCAAGCCGTGCTGCAGCGCCCCGCCACCATAGTTGCTCCCCAAGGGCGCCTCACTGGGATTGCCCACGAAGGCCGGCCAACCGCTGATGGCCTGAGCATGTAGATCGCCCCCAGACCATTGATCGAAAGACGCGTCGACCCCGAAAGGGGTCAGAACCACGAAGATGATTCGCGGGTTGACTTCCTTCATCCGTCCATACTCGGCGCGGACGAGACTGCGAGTGTCCTTGGTGGAATGATCAACGCCGCAGATCACGATGTCACAGCTTCTGACGAGTTCATCGAAGAACGATCCCTCGACCGCCGAATCAACCACCTCTTTGCCGACCTCGAGATAAGCCCGCTCGGATAGATCACGCACAGACACATCAGCGTCAGCGTCACCAAACCTGCGATCACTTGGGAACGTAACGACACGAGCGCCGAGCTGACGGAGGATAAGCCCACAAAACGCTCCCGCCACACCTGTCCCGGTCTCGACGACAGTCACGTCACTGAGCGGCCCAGGGCCGGCGATGCCAAGACTCATGCGAGTGCTCCCTCGGAACGATGCTGCTCAATCTGCTCGGAAGTGAAACCCCCGAATTCTCGCAGGACACGATCAGTGCTTCCGCCAAGCGCCTCGAACGTCTTCCGTGGCCCCAAATCAATCGAATCGAACCGCCACGGAACCCGCGTGATGTGCAGGTCGCCTGAAGAAGGATGGCGGACCCTCGTCCACAGTTCACGCTCGACAAACTCCGGAAGTGCCTCCGCTTCGTAGCAGTCCAAGACTGGCACGCAGGCCACACCCGCCTCCTGTAACTGGCGGAAGACCCCGTCGCGTGGTCTCTCACGCAACGCAGCCTCTACCACCACATCAACCTCGGCACGCTGCTTCAAACGAATCGATTCCTCAGAGAAACGCGATTCATCGTGCTCCGAAAGGTTCAACACGCGGCACAACTTGTGCCAGTCGTCGTCGGACCATGCGGCCAACGCGACCCAGCCGTCCTCACCAGCTGTCCTATATATACCGTGTGGCGAGTAACGAGGATCCGTGTTGCCTTGCGGTCCCGGCACGACGTCGGTCAAACCGAACTCGGCGAACGCAACACCGGCGATGCTGGCCGATGCCTCAATCTGCGATATGTCGATGAGCGCACCTCGTCCGGTGCGCTCACGCTCGTGAAGGGCAGCCAGGACCGCTACCAAACCGTAGTACGCCGCGACGATGTCGCCCACCGCGCCCGCCATCTGGGGAACAACGCGTCCGTCCTGATAGCCCACCACGCTCTCCACTCCGGCAAGAGCAGTCATGATCGGGGCATACGCCCGACGATTACTAAGCGGACCTTCCTCACCATAGGCGCTCTCCGACAAGATGATGAGTCGAGGGTTGAGCTCCTGGAGCATCGCGTGGCTCAGGCCCACACGAGCGAGCCAGCCTGGTGCGAAATTCTCCACGTAGACATCAGCCTGGGAGATCAACGCGAGAAATCCCTCACGCCCTCCATCAGTCTTGAGATTGAGAGCAACGCTCATTTTGCCCGAGTTCATCTCATGCACGTTGAGAACGTCTTTGAGTTGCTCAACCGTCATGCCCGGAGGTGGAACTCGACGACGGTTGGTGTCCAAGCGCGCATTGGACTCCACCTTGATCACCCGCGCTCCCAGATCAGCCAGCGGTCGGGACAGGAGTGGACCCGCAATGCCTGTCGTGGTCTCGACAACGAGCAAATCACGCGCCTTCATGACAGACCTCGAAAAATGACCGGGAACGAATACCCCTGGCGCTGTTCAACGTACTGACCGCGCGTGCCTTCGAGCACCGGCGGGGGCGCATCCGGATCCGGCTCGATACCCGCACTCAGCAAAATATCGATCAAATGCACCAAACTGCCATCCAGTCCCTTCGCTCCCATCACAATAGGCACGCCGTAGCACATGTGCGGTCCCGTACCGAAGGCGAAGCCAAACGGATAGACATCGGATGCGACCTCACGATGTGGATTGAATCGATCCGCATCTTCTCCGTAGGCTTGCTCATCGAGGCTTGGGGGGCCGGACCGGATCAGGGCCACGTCACCTTGCGGAATCTCAGTGCCGTCGGACAGCGTCACATCGCTCATCGCACCACGCGTGAAACCCGGGACCACCGGGTGCAGGCGCATCGCCTCCTGACTGGCCCGCAGCAGGAAATCGCGATCCGTCCTGAGCGGCAGATCTTCCGGATGCTCGCCGAACCAAGCGAACAACTCCTTCAACGTCCACTGCATCACCGTGGACGTCGTGTGGGAAGCCGCACCCAATAGTAGGAAGGCTTCCCGCGCCGCGAGGGCTCGATCCTCCCATGCAGGATCGAGACCCAAGGCCATCAGCGTCAATAGATCTTGGGGTAGCTCGTCCTTGGCCAAGCGTCCCGCGTTAACCTCCGCCACCAGCGCCTCGCGGCGATCCAACGCAGGTGTGAAGAATCGATCGATGATCTTCTGGCGGGCCGCTAGCCCTTCCTTGACATCGTCACCGTCGGCGCTAAATCCGTATAGCACAACTTCCACGCTGTGTGGCCGAATCTTCGAGACCTCCGCGGTGAGCGCAAGCAGTTCATCCGCTCCGGCCTCGGTAGTCGCGTCATCCAGCCCGACAAGAGCCGCACCGAGGCGCTGATTCACACGTTTGCCCCAGTCGGCGAGATCAGCTCTTGCGATTCCTTGATCATCACGCTTGCTAAGAACGTTCGCCAGAGCTGATTCCGCCGTTGGCAACAACCACTGCTCACGGAAGTACTGATGTCCCCGCCGACTGAGCAGCATGCTCATCGCCCGGCGCCGGGCAAGATGCTCAGCGCCGTGAAGTCGCAACACCGTTCCCGCGTGGAAGTACTCTTCACCCGGTCCATCGGTATTCGGTACCAGAACCGGACATCTCCACGCCTCGCTCACCTGAGAGAACCCCGTCACTTCGACGACGCGAGGCGGGGTGTATCCAGCGACAAGCTTGTCGATTGCACTCGAATCAATCATTCGATAGCTCCCTGTGAGATTGCGACATGGCACGATTCCGGCCAGTTCTGACTAAAGACGGTGAACACTGCAATACCTTCCTCACGATCGGTGAACTCAGAAGGCGAGCCAGCCAGCGTCAGCTGGTATGGCTAGACCGTTGAGGTGAGTTGCCTTCTCACTCACCAGGAACGACGCCAGGTCCGCAACGTTGGAAGGCGTTCCCGGTCCCGGTCGCCCGGTGTCTCGTTCTGCGCGGAAGATGCCCTTCGGGGTACGGGTCACTCCTTGGGACAGTGCGACCTTGCCCGTAATCCGAGACGGACATATGGCATGACAGCGGACACCCTCACCACCGACGCTGGAGGCAACGTTCTGGCTCAGGCCAACGACCCCCCATTTCGATGCCGTATACGCGGCGCCAGCTCGTCCGCCTCGCAAGCCGGCCACCGATGAAATGTTCACAATGACGCCGCCTCCGGCCTCGATCATCAATGGCACGGCACGATTGGTCATGAGATAGATGGCGCTCAGGTTGATGCGGATGACCCGGTTCCACAACTCGTCGTTGAGTTCCTCGACCGAAGCCCCTCCGTCTCCGACGCCGGCGGAGTTGCACACCGCGAATACCCTGCTTTCGGCAGCAGAGAGAGCGGTCTCGACGCCATCCGGAGTACTGACGTCAGCGGAGACTGCCTTGATACCTGATGTCGACGCGGCTAACGCGTCGACGCGTTCGGCCGACAGGTCCACGGCCACGACCTGGAATCCATCGGCAGCGAACTGCCGGGCGATCGCACTTCCGATGCCACCTCCAGCGCCCGTGACAATCGCGGTCGGCACTTGCTCTTGTTCAGTCATTCAGCGGTTCTCCGTAATTCGATCGTCAGTCTCCTGAGCGCAACGCACCAAGAGAGCAATGGGTAAGTCTGAGTCATGAAGAGTCGCGACCGATCTATGTATGTCCTGAAGCGATTCGCGCGGCGCGAACGATATCTTCCGAGCTGCCCAAGGTCCGAAGACAACGCAATAACTCCACGCGTCGCGCTTCAGCGATATCCGCCGAGTTGTCGAAGAATTTTTGCTCGACTTGCGCCCATTCCATGGGGCGCCGCGACGTCCCGATGGCGTTGATCACTTCAGTGGAATGCTCACCGGCCGTCGTCCGGATCGTGAGGCGCGCCGGAAGACATTTCTCAGCGTCACGCAACTCTTCCAGCTCTGAGTCGGGCGTGACGATGACTAGTTCCCTGAGTCGCATCACTTCGGGGTGGCTGAAGTCGCCCTCGAGGAAACGTCGGCGGTTCGCGTCGCCGTAGACGAGAGCCATCGCAATGCAGTGCTCGAGACTGAACTTCGCCTCCAGGCCCGTCACTGGCCTGCTATAGAAGAGCGATTCAAGGTAGACGGGCGGGACGGTCACCTCAATGTCTTTGATGCCCTCCAGCAGGCCGATTCGCTCTCTCAAATCAATGGCGGCATCGATCGATGCATGCGTCGATCCACAGGATGCGTGGCGCTTGATGCTAGGTGGGAGCTCTTGAAGGAATGACCCCAATCTGCCTCGGAGCCCCAGCAGTCTGTCTCGCGTTTCTTCACGTCTAGCCGCGCCCATCGCCAACTGGATCAAGCCGCCTGGCTCACCTATGGCATCACGCCCAGATGTCATCCCTTGGCGGGCCAACACCGCGGCGACCAGCCCTGCCCGCGCGGCATTTCCCGCCTGAAAGGGTTTGGCCATCGTCCCGAAATTTGCGCGCATACCGCTTGCCTGCGCCACAGCGATACCGATCGCGTTACGCGTCGAGGCAACGTCTAGCCGCATCAACCTCGCGGCGGCCACAGCAGCGGCTAGCGCACCGAACACACCTGTCGCGTGTTGCCCTGCGGCCTTCGACTCCTTGTGCATGGCCAGACCCAAGAACGTCATCGTCTCGTATCCCGCGCCGATCGCAGCCAAGAGATCGACGTCGGGCAGATCGTCGACGAAGGCTCCTGCGAAGACCGTCGGCATGATGGCCACAGCGGGGTGGCCGCCTGCTCGAACGTCAAAATCATCGAGATCGAGCGCATGCGAGATCGTGCCCATAATCAATGCGGCATCCGCGGGCTCCGCGAAGTCATCAGAGCCGATGATCGGTGTACTGCCTGCCTTGTGCGCAAAGGTATTGCGCACCAGCACGCTGACTGGCTCGGACTGGGCCGCCAACAAGCATCCAACGAAGTCGACAACCGACTTGCTCACCGCATCCCTCACCTGTTCAACAGGGTCGTAGGACAGTGCGAACTCAGCTAGTTCATCAGCGACCAAGCCAGCCATGGAGGATTCCTTCGAGTCGGAGCAGAACTCTCTTAAGAGACGGCGCGGTGAAGAGTTACGATGCGACGCTTCCTCACGTTCAAGTTCCCAAATACCAATACTATCATATGCATGATAGTAGATGCAGCTCATTCCCGCGTCAACGGTGAGCGGTAGTGATCGGCGCGGTGGCACCATTCCTCCACGAAGGGTTGACGTCCCACGTCACTATCTGATCTGCAATGGCAATTCCTAGTAATGATAGATAGTATCTACCGACGGATGCGTCCTGAAGTTCTGAGGAACGCGACGAATCGATACCGAATGCAAGAGTGAGGAAGCGAAACGTGCCTACATACCGTGTGGCCGAAGGCGGCGTGTTGCCTTGTGGACAATCCCTACGAGCTGTCCTCGGTGGCATTCCCGTTTGCCTGGTACGTACAGAGAACGATGAATTCTTCGCGGTAAGCGACCTCTGCTCCCACGAGGAGACCAGTCTGAGTGACGGATGGGTCGATGGAGACCAGATCGAGTGCCCACTCCACGGTGCCGTCTTCGACCTCAGGTCCGGAGACGTGGTAGCGCTCCCGGCGACGGAACCGATCGCTACGTACTCGGTCACCGTAGATGGTGATGATGCCCTCGTGTCAATCGCGCATGAAGACGTAAGGAATACTGAGTAGCTGTCCTACTCCGCCATCGTTGCGAGCCCTGAGTTCACCCGCCAGCGTGAAGCCCCGGGGTCGAACACAAAACTGCCGTAATCACCGGAAGGCTGGCAAGCCGGTCAAGGCCTGACCGATGACCAGTTGATGCACTTCCGACGTCCCCTCGTAGGTCAGGACCGACTCGAGGTTGTTGGCGTGTCGGAGAACCGGGTATTCCAAGCTGATGCCGTTGGCACCCAGGATCGTGCGGCATTCGCGGGCGATCTTGATCGCTTCACGAACATTGTTGAGTTTGCCCACGCTGACCTGCTCAGGCCGCAGTCGTCCGGCGTCCTTGAGTTGACCCAGGTGTATCGCGAGAAGCTGCCCCTTGCCGAGCTCGGCGGTCATGTCAGCCAGCTTCAACTGCGTCGCCTGGAAGCCGGCCAGGGGGCGATCGAAGATCTCCCGGTCGCGGGCATAGGCGATCGCGGTGTCCAGGCAGTCTCTGGCCGCTCCGAGAGCACCGAAGACGATGCCGAAGCGCGCCTCGTTGAGACACGAGAGTGGCCCGGCCAACCCGAGAGCGCCGGGGAGCATCGCCGAGTCAGGCAGACGCACGTCCTGGAGCACCAGTTCGCTCGTGACCGACGCGCGCAACGAGAGCTTCCGGGTGATCTCCGGTGCCGAGAACCCCGCGGTGTCAGTCGGCACGACGAAACCACGGATGCCGTCGTCGGTCCGCGCCCACACCACGGCGACGTCCGCGACCGAGCCGTTGGTGATCCACATTTTCGACCCGTTGAGGACCCAGTCACTCCCGTCGCGGCGCGCTCGGGTCCTCATGCCAGCCGGGTTGGAGCCGAAGTCGGGCTCGGTCAGGCCGAAGCAGCCGATCGCTGTTCCCGCCGCCATCGACGGAAGCCACTGCTGCTTCTGCTCCTCACTACCGTGCTTCCAGATCGCGAACATCGCCAACGACCCCTGGACGGACACGAGACTGCGCAAGCCGGAATCGCAGGCCTCGAGTTCCTGGCAGGCCAGCCCGTAGGCCGTCGCACTCGCTCCGGCGCACCCGTACCCGGTCAGGTGCATTCCCAGCAAGCCGATGTTTCCGAGCTCCACCGCGATTTCCCGCACGGGCAGCGAAGCCGCTTCGTACCAGTCGCCGATGTGCGGGCGCAGAGTCCGCTCCACATGCCGACGCGTAGCGTCCCGGATCTCGAGGGAGTCCTCGTCGATGAGTCCGTCGACGTCGAGCAGTTCGGCCGGAGCCGTGATGTCTGACACGCGGTATTCCTTTCCGAGCACGGGCCTTCGTGGCCTCGTGGAAGACGATGAGGTCAGCTGACTGAGTGGCGCTCGCCGGCCAACAAGGTCCGCGCCTCACGAACGCGGCGTGGTTGGTCGACCAACAGCACGGCGACCACGTCACCGTGCTGATCCCGGCCGATATGGAGGCCGTCCTCCGACGACCAGCTCGTGGCTTCGGCTGCGACGCCGAACTCGGACAACCGGTGGGAACCGATCTCGCTCCACCAGTACGGCGGGTGATCAAGGACCGCGGACTCCCCGGCGATCGTGCTTGCCGCCAGCTCGCCGGTACGTATGGCCATGTCCCAGTGCGGCATCGGCAGGCGGCCGTGCCGGACGTGGACCGGTGCGGCGAGGTCACCGATGACATACACCTTCTCGTGCCCGGGCAATCGCATGCCGGCATCGACTTCCGCTGGCCATGCCACGCCGTCCAGGCCGAGGAGCCGCACCGGACGGCCGCCGGTGGCAGCCACCACGACATCGGTCGACAACACTCCGTGGGTCGAGGTGCGCACTTCCCGCCGCTCTCCGACGGATCGGACCTCCTCGATCCGCACCCCGCCGACGAACCCGACGCCGAGCTCATCGAGGTAACCCTCCGCCAACGAAGGGATCGGCTCATGGAGGCGATGCAGCGGTCGCTGCTCGATGTCGAGGATCCGCACGGTGTGCACGGTCGAGGCGAGGGTCACGGCCGTTTCGACCCCCACCAGGCCGCCCCCGACGACGATGACGTCACGCGGCGTCTCGAGCTCGGCCGCCAAGGCACGGGCACCCGCGGGCGTGGCTGAGACGATCGTCTCAGCCGCACCGTCGAACGGCAGAACATCGTAGGCCAGCCCGAGCGCGATCACCAGATGCTCAGCAGACACGATTCGCAGACCCTCGGCAGTCCGCACGTGGGCCTGTCGCAACTCGAGATCGACCGCGACCACCTCGCCGTCCAGACGATCGATGCCTTTCTCGGCAAGTTTGTCCTCCGTGGCCAGCAGGACCGGCGCGCCATCGGTCAGCGCCTGCTTGCTCAATGGCGGCCGGTCCACCACCGGACCGGGGCCGATCAGCAGCGGCGTGATGCCCCTTTTGGCGAGCTGGAAAGCGCACGAATATCCGGACACGCCGTTGCCGAGGATCGCGACGGGAACATTCACGGCGTCACCCCCGAGAGAGAGCACGGTGCGGAGGAGTCGCCGCGACCGCCTGACGGTTCGCTCGCTGACGCTTGCTCACAGGGCCTCGATGATCGTGGCATTGGCCATGCCGCCGCCCTCACACATGGTTTGCAGACCATATCGGCCACCGGTGCGCCGGAGATGGTGGACCAAGCTGGTCATCAGGCGCGCGCCGGTCGCACCGAGCGGATGCCCGAGTGCTATGGCACCGCCGTTGACGTTCGTCTTGTCGATCGATGCTCCGGTGGCACGCTGCCAGGCCAATACGATCGGGGCAAAGGCCTCATTGACCTCGAACGCATCGATGTCGTCAAGACGGAGTCCCGCACGTTCGAGCACCTTGGCAGTGGCGGGAATCGGACCCGAGAGCATCTTCACCGGGTCCGAGCCGACGACCGCGGTGGTGTGCACCCGCGCCAGCGGCGTCAGACCGTGACGCTCGCACGCTTCACCGGAGGCCAGCAGAAGCGCGGCGGAGCCATCGGAGATCTGGCTGGCGACACCGGCGGTCATACGCCCGCCCTCCACCAGCGTCTTCAAAGCGGCCAGCCGCTCGAGCGTGGAATCACGGCGTGGCCCCTCGTCACGCTTCACATCCTCGACCGGAACGATCTCGTCGTCGAACAGCCCCCCGTCGACCGCCTCGGCGGCGCGCTGGTGACTGCGCAACGCGAACTCCTCCATGTCCTCGCGGCTGATCGACCACTCCTGGGCGATGAGCTCGGCGCCACGGAACTGGCTGATCTCCTGGTCTCCGTAACGGGCCGCCCATCCGGCACCGGACCGGGGGTGCCCGAGCCCAGCTTCCTGCCCCAGGGTCGCGCCGATCCCCAGCGGCACGAGACTCATGACCTCCACACCACCGGCGACCACGACGTCCTGGTCGCCGGAGCGAATCGCCTGCGCCGCGAAATGCACCGCCTGCTGGGACGAACCGCACTGCCGGTCGATCGTCGTCGCCGGAACCGACTCCGGCAGACCGGCTGACAGGCCCGCGGTACGCGCGACGTTGAACGCTTGCGCGCCAACCTGTCCGACACAGCCCCAGATGACATCGTCGACCAACGCCGGGTCGATGCCGGCGCGCCCGACGACAGCGCCGATCGTGTGAGCCGAGAGATCGACCGGGTGGACCCCGGCGAGCCCGCCACGCCGCCTCCCGACAGGCGTGCGCAGCGCGGAGACGATGTAAGCCTCAGTCATGACTCATCCTTGTTCTCGGGATTCCAGGCCGGTCGACGCTTGTCGAAGAACGCCTGCACGCCCTCACCCAGATCGCTGCCATGGAAGAAGGGCAGGTTGAGGAACTGCGCGGCATCCAGCGCCTGGCTCGCGGGCAGGTCCGACAACAGGGTGAACGACTTGCGACCGAGGCGCAGCGCGGTCGGACTGACCCGCTCGAACTTGGTGGCGTAGCGCGCAAGCTCCGCGTCGAGCTCGGCAGGCTCGCACAGGCGGTTGGCGAAACCGATCCGATACGCCTCCTCGGCGTCGATCGGATCACCGGTCATCATCATCTCAAGCAGGAGCTTGCGCGGGATCGCGCGAGCCAGGTGCGCCACGATGATCATCGGGAACAGGCCGAGCTTGACCTCCGGCATCGCGAACCGGGCCGCGCTCGACGCGATGATCACGTCGCACATGCCGGCCAGGCCCATGCCTCCAGCAAAGGCCGGTCCGTTGACCGCGGCCACCACCGGCTTGGGCGCATCGAGCATCAGCTTGTGCAGCGCGACGATCGACTCCGGCCAGGCGTAGGACTCCTCGATCGGCATCGTCGCGAACTGAGCCATCTGACGCAGGTCGCCGCCGGCGCAGAACGCGTCGCCGGCACCCGTGATGCCAACTGACCGGACAGCGTCATCGGCGAACACCCGCTGGAGGGCGGCAAACAACGCCGCTGAGGAGTCGCGGTCCAGCGGATTGCGGTCAGCGGCACGGTTGAGGGTGAGGACCGCCATCGTGCCGCGCTGCTCGAGGAGCACCGGATCACTCATGAGGCACCCTCCGATCGAGTCATGACGAGCGCGTCCACCGCGATTGCGCCTGTGCCGTCGGGACGCACCAGCACCGGGTTGAGGTCGAGCTCTGTGATCGACGCCGCATGGTCACGTCCCAGCCGGGACACCGCGCTGATGGTCTCGGCGAGAGCACCGACGTCGGCAGCTGGCGCGCCGCGGAATCCCTCGAGCAGCGCGCGTCCGCGCAGTCGGCCGATCATCTCCCGCGCCTCATCAACGCTGACCGGCGCCGGCCGCAGAACAGCGTCATCGAGGAGCTCGGCCATGACGCCGCCAGTCCCGACGAGCACGAACGGACCGAACTGCTCGTCGATCACCAGACCCGTGATGAATTCGACGCCGTCGTCGATCTGCTGCTGCACGAGCACGCCGTCGGGCTCTCCGCTGTCGAGGGCATCACGCCCCCGCGACATCAGAAGGTCGAAGGCCTCACGGACACCTGCCTCGTCCTGCACGCCCAGGATCACACCGCCGATCTCAGTCTTGTGCGTGATGCGCTCACTCACGATCTTGAGCGTCACCGGATACCCGATCTGCTCAGCGGTCTTGACGGCCACGTTGGCGTCCACGGCAAGACCCTCCCCCGGGAACGAGATGCCGTAGCCAGCCAGGAGTTCCTTGGCGGCGTCATCGCTGAGCGCTCCCGAGCCGTGCGCAGGCATCGGGGCAGTGGGGCCCTGGACGTCCGCCGGAGCACCCACCGGACGTGTCGCGAAACGAGCCAGTCCTCGGATCGCGGCGAACATCTCGCTGGCGGACGTGAATATCGGTATCCGCTGTGCGCGATAGATCTCGGCCTCGTCGGCGGAGACTCCGCCATCCATCGAATAGACAACCAGGGGCGTGTCGCGACTCGCGCGCTCGTCGGCGAGCGCGCGAGCACTCACCGGACCCACGTCGCCAGTGAGGCTCTTGCGGGCATAGACCAAGCAGTCGATCGCCGGGTCTTCGTCGAAGGCGGCATAGGCCCGCGCCGCCAATTCGGGCTTCTTGGCGATGTCACCGGTCAGATCGCATGGGTTGAGCGCGTTGCCGTGCGGAAACAGCCCGGTCATCGTGACCTGCACGGGGGCCGACAGCTCGGGCAGAGCGAGCCCAAAGCCTGCGGCGCGATCGGCCAGCGCCCCGGCTTGACCTCCCGAGACCGACATGATCCCGAGATTGCCTGACGCGATCGTGCCGGCGCCGAGATGCAGGCGTGCCACCGCGATGACGTCGCTGAGCTCCTCGACCCGGATGATGCCCAGGGAGTCGAACAGGGCCTCGTAGATCCGGTCTTCGCCCGCGAGCGCGCCCGTGTGGGCCGCCGCGCGGGCAGCCGCCTGCGACGTACGCCCGACCTTGATGACCACAATGGGCTTGCCGAGCTCCGCGGCCAGACGCGCCACCTTGACGAAGTCTTCAGGACGACGAATGGCCTCGATGAACGACAGCACCATCGAGACGCCCGGATCCTGCAGGGCGACCGACAGGTAGTCAGCGAGCCCCAGGTCGATCTCGTTCCCGGCGCTCGCGTAGAGGCGCGCGCCGATGCCCTCTTGTTTGAGCCGCGAAATGACCGATCCGGCGGTCGCGCCGCTCTGGGTGATCACTGCCACCTCACCGAGTTCGACGCCTTGGCCGAGAACCGGCTGGATCGACATCACGGCGCCGGTGGCGAAGTTGGCGATGCCGTCGGTGTTGGGGCCATGGACGCGCATCCCGGCGGCGCGTGCGACCGCGAGCATCTCACGCTCGGCCGCCTTGCCGGACTCGCCCGACTCGCCGAATCCCTGGGCCGGCAGGATCACGGCCCCGACCCCGGCCTCAGCACACTCGGCCACGGCGCGTGCGGTGCCGGCCTGGTCGAGCGTCACGACCGCGACGTCGACCTCACCATCGATCGCACTGATGCTGGGCGCGCAAGGCAGCCCCTCGATCTGCTCACGGTTGGGATTGACCGGGACGATCCGGCCGGGGAATCCGAACTGCTGAAGCAGTCGCTGTGGCCACCAGGCGAGAGTGCCGGGCCGGCTGGAGGCTCCCACCACGGCGACGGTCCGCGGGTTCCAGAGGCGGTGCACCGCGTCCTCGTTGCCGGTGACTTGCTTCATGCGGCCGCCTTCTCGGGCAACTCCATCCGCAGGAGCCACGCGTACATGACCTTGCCCAGGTGATCGGAGCGCAGGGACAGCGTGCCCCCACCATCGAGTGCGCCGGTCAGCACGAAGTTGAGCGAGATGATGTTGGGCAACTCGTACCGCGTCACGGTGCCCTTCACCAGATCACCGAAGTGCTCTTTGACCCGCTCTTCGGTGAGGTACTCCTTGAGTTCCTCGTAGCCCGCCGCGTCGTAGGCGACGATGCCGACGTTGCAGGTGTCCCCTTTGTCGCCGGAGCGCCCATGGGCCAGATCGGCCACGCGTCGTGTGCTCATGCTCAAACCTCCACGTAGTGGACGGACTGGTGGACGTGCTCGCGCGGGATCAGCGACGACCACAGGCCGTACAACTCCTTCAGCGGCGGGCGGGTACCCACGCCGGCGACGCCAGCGGGCCCGTTGTTGTACAGCGGGACGCTCTCGGTGAACACCTTGCGGGCGTTCTCGGCGTCGTCGCATCGGGCGGCGTAGCGCACAACCAGCTCGGTGCGGTCCGGATCGTTCGGCTCACCGATGACCTTGCCCCACGCCGAGTTGTGACCGAGATACTCGACGAGATCATCGGTGCACTCGAACTCCGCCCGCTTCAGACGGTTGCGCAAGAACTCCAGGCCACGCTGCGCCTTGTCGTACACCTGGGGCCACGTGTAGGTGAAGACCGCCTCACCAATGAAGCCGGCCCGATAGCCCATGTTGACCTTGAGCATCTCGGGGCGCGGCTTTCCGGTGACGCCCGAGATGCGCACCTGGTCCGGCCCGACCTCCTCGAGACGCACCTGCGAGAAGTCGGCCGTGACGTCGGCCGTCAGATAGTTGTTGGCGTCGAGGATCTCGTAGACCATCTGCTCGCTGACGGTGCCGACGTCGACGCGGCCGCCAGTGTCGGGCGTCTTGGTGAGGATCGCGGTGCCGTCTTCGGAGACTTCCGCGATCGGGTAGCCGAGAGTTTCAAGGCTCGGTATGTCCTGCCATCCACCGGCGTACAAGCCACCGGTGGCCTGACCACCGCACTCGATCGCGTGGGCGACCGCGGTCGCCATGCCGAGGCGGTCCCAGTCGTCCCACGCCCAACCGAACTCGTGGATCAGCGGGCCGAGATACAGCGCAATGTCGGTGACGCGCCCGCAGACCACGATGTCGGCACCGTTGTCGAGAGCATCGACGATGCCCTCCGAGCCGGTGTAGACGGCGGCGTGGGTGAGTTTGTCGCGGACCTCGGCCAGTTTGCGACCAGTGTCCATGTTCTCGAACGTCACCCCCGACGACATGAGTTCGTCGATGCGCGGCTCGATGTCGTCGCCGGTCACGACGGCGATCTTGACGTCGGACAGGCCCAGTTCCTTGACCAGTTCGGCGATGCGCTCTCCCGCGGCAGCGGGGTTCGCGCCGCCGGAGTTGGTGACGATCTTGACGCCCTTCTCGATCGCGACCGGCAGGACGCCTTCGAGCAGGGAGATGACGTCACGGGTATACCCGAAGGAAGGGTCCTTCTTCTTCTGCTTCGCGAGGATCGACATCGTCAGCTCCGCGAGATGGTCACAACAAAGGTAGTCGATCTCTCCCTTGCGGATCATCTCCGCGGCGGGCTTGACGCTGTCGCCCCAGAACGCCATGCCGGCGCCCAGACGTACTGTTCTCATGAGATTCCTTTCGGGCCGACCCCGAGCAGGGTGGCGAGGGTGTTTCCGAGGATGGCGTCGAGTTCTGTGTCGGAGAGCCCAGTCGCCCGTAGCGTGTCGATCTCGCGTGCCGGGTGGGCCATCGGCCAGTCGGAACCGAAGACGACACGGTCGGCACCATGTTTGTCGATCAGCGTGCGGATACGGTCGGCCCCAAGGGCGTCGACCGCGGGGGGCCACGACGTCTCGACGTACAGGCCGGGCAAGCCGATCGCGGACTCTTCGGCTGCGTCGATGTCGTGGTAGCCCCCGAAGTGGAAGGCCACGAGCACGAGGTCAGGGACGGCCCGCAGCACCGTTGCCAGGTGGCGGGTCGAGCCGCGCTCGCTGGCAGCCGCGTCCGCACCCGCGCCCACATGCGCCAGCACCGGGATGCCGTGCGCGGCGAGTGCCGCGAACAACTCGTGCACGGCCGGGTCGCCGAGCGACATGTTCTGGAAGTTGGGATGGAACTTGACCGCGGCGATGCCGTGGTCACGCAGCGAGGCGATGTTCTCGTCGACCGTCAACCCGGTGTGGACGGTGCCAACGGGGACGAACCGGTCACGGTCGACCGCCCCGATGAACTCATTCGTGCGTTGCACATGTCGCGCCTCGTTCGCGACGGCCAGCGTGCATGCCATGTCGACACCGGATTCGTCCATCGTGCCACGTAAGCCGTCGAGGGTGCCGTCTCCGATCGCGTCCATGCCGGCCGGCCGGGCAGCGACGAGCTTGGCCGCCAGCGCGTCGGGCCAGACGTGACAATGCGCGTCGAGGATCATGACGAAGACCCCTTGAGCAGTTGTCGGGACAGCGAGTCGAGGATGACCTCGGTGGAGCCCTCGTAGATGCGCATGGGCCGCGCCTCGCGGTAGAGACGTTCGATCGTGCTACCGCGGACGAGGCCGAAACGGCCCATGATCTGGACGCAGCGATCCGTCACCCGACCGGCCATCTCGGTCGAGGCGATCTTCGCCATCGACGACAGATGGAGGTTGCCCTGCGGGTCCCTTGCGGCAGCAGCAGCGGCACGATACGTGAGCGACCGCGCCATCTCGATCTCGGTCCACGCCCAGGCCAGGCTGCCAGGCACGCCGCCCAGGCGCGCAAGAGTCGTGCCGAACATCTCCCGAGACTTCGCATGGGCGACGGCCTCCTGGAGTGCCCGCTCAGCAAGACCGATGGATGATCCGGCGACGCTGACGCGGAAGGTGGCCAACGTGGCGAGCACGTGGCCGAATCCGGCCCCGGGCTCGCCGAGCCGATGCCCGACAGGGACGCGGACAGCATCGAACTCGACGTCGCCGAGGACGTGGTGGTCCATGACACCGTGCGGCCGTGTCACCACGACCCCTGATCGGTCGGCCGGCACGAGGACGAGCGTGTACCCCTCACCCTCGCGTCCGAGCACGCAGTAGAAGTCGGCCTCGCCGGCGTTGGTGATGAAGGACTTGTGGCCCGACACGACCAGCTCGTCGCCATCGACCTCGATCGTCGTGGACAGCGCCTTGAGATCGGAGCCGATCTCAGGTTCGGTCAGCGCCAGACCAGCGATAGCCTCGAGGCGGCCGACACGCGGCAGCCATTCGGCCTTCAGGTCGGCCGAGCCGGCCGCCGAGATCGCGAAGGAGCCGATCCCCTGCATCGCGAACATCGAGTCCAGATGACCGCTCGATGCGGCCAACGCCTCACGGACCACGGTCGCCGCGAGGGAGTCGACCTGGTCGTATCGCCCGCCGAACTCAGCAGGGACCGTCACTGCCGCCAACCCACTGGCGGCGAGACCCGCGCGGATCTCCGGCACGAAGCCGTCGATGTTCTCCGAAGCCCCTGCGAGACCAGCGAGCGATGCACCGAGCGTGCGCGCCTCTTCCTGTAGGGCCAGATAGGTGTCCGGCAACTCGAACAGGTCAGCAGTGGTCACGAGATCCTCACCGGGCGCTGATCGAATCCCCGTCCGAAGATCTCCGAAGCGATGCGCACCTTCTGGATGGCCGGTGTCCCGCCGGCGATCGCCCAGCCGTGGGCGTCCCTGTGCAGACGCTCAAGGCCGTACTCAACGGTGTAGCCATTGCCGCCATGCATCTGCATCGCGAGGTCCGATACCCTCTTCGCCATCTCATTGGTGTAGCACTTCGCGAGCGAGACCTCGAGCGTGTCGGGAAGTTCGCGACCGGCATTGACCGCCGCGCGACGGATGAGCAGTCGGGCCGCCTCGACCTGGATCTTCATATCCGCAACCGTCTGCTGCACATTCTGGAACTCGACGATGTTCTTCCCGAACTGTTCACGCTCCTGAACATAGGCGATGGTCTTATCCAAGGCGGCCTGCCCGATCGCGAGAGACATCGTGGAGTTGCCGAGACGCTCGACCGAGAAGACGCCGAACAACTTGCGGAACCCGCCCGCCTCAATCACCAGATTCTCCCGCGGCACTCGCACGTCGTCGAAGTACAGGTCAGCCGACGGAATGCCCTTCCAGCCCATGAGTTGTTCCCTGGCCCCGAAGGAGAGGCCCGGGGTGTCCGCCGGCACCACGACCGCCCCGATTCCCTTGGCTCCGGGAGTGTCGCCGAATCGGCAGTAGACGAGATAGTGGTCGGCATGCCCCCCGTTGGAGATCCAGCGCTTGTTGCCCGAGATGACGACTTCGTCGCCCTCGATACGGGCTCGCGTGCGCATGTCGGTCGCTGCCGAGCCCGCATCAGGCTCGGAAATGCCGATGGCCATCGTAATGTCGCCCGTCGGCACTCCCGGGAGGAACTTCCTCCTCTGCTCGTCGGTGCCGAAGAACTCGATGACCCGCGCCGGCCCCACATTGGCTTCGAATACCTGGAATGCCGCGGGACGGCAAACTTTCGCCAGCTCTTCTATGACGATCAGGGCGTCCATGAGCGGAGCACCCGATCCGCCGTACTCCTCAGGGATGACGATGCCGAGAAATCCGAGGTCGGCCAGCCGTTTGACCTCGTTGTGAGGCAGCGGTTCATGCTGAAACTCCCAGTCGTCGGCCAGAGGCGCGTACACCTCATGGGCAACCTGGGAGGCGAGAGCCTTGAGTTCCTTCTGATCAGCGGACAACTCGAAATCGGTCATCAGGCTCGTTCACTTTCGTGCGGGGCGAAGGCCGTTCGGCCGAATCTATGATTACCATATCTAGCGATACAGTTTTGTCAACTTGACCGTCCACGATCACCGGGAGTCCCACATGACCACCATGTTCGATCCACGCCGCGCCTTCGACCTCGAAGGCCGCGTCGCACTCGTCACGGGCGGCAGTCGTGGGCTCGGACTCGCGATCGCGCACGGGCTCGCCCGCGCGGGCGCAGACATCGTCGTAGCGAGCCGGGACCTGGCCAGTTGCGAGGCCGCCGCCCAATCCATCCGCGAACAGACCGGCCGCTCGGCGCTGCCGTACGCACTCCATGTCGGACGGTGGGACCAGCTCGACGGAGCGCTGGAGGCGGCCCGCGAGCGGTTCGGCCGCCTCGACGTGCTGGTCAACAATGCCGGCATGTCCCCGCTGTACGACGGGGTGACTGGTGTGACCGAGGAGTTGTTCGACAAGGTTCTCGACGTCAACCTGAAGGGCCCGTTCCGGCTCGCCGCGCTCGCGGGCACCGCGATGGCAGCCGACGGCGGCGGGTCGATCATCAACATCAGCAGCGCGGGCGCCGTTCATCCCCGCCCCCACATCCTCCCGTATGCGGCCGCGAAGGCCGGCCTCAACGCGTTGACCGTCGGCCTCGCGCACACCTTCGGTCCCACCGTGCGATGCAACGCGATCATGGCCGGCACCTTCCTGACTGATGTCAGCAAGTCGTGGGACGCTGAGGCGTTCGCGGCCCGCGCCGAGACCTTCGCGGCGCGTCGCGGCGGTGAACCTGACGAGATCGTCGGAGCCGCGGTCTATCTCGCGAGCGACGCCTCGTCGTACACGACCGGCGCGATCCTGACAGTCGACGGCGGTCAGCCGTGACGGCCCGATCTGCGGAAATTGAAACTGGGATCTATCTATGCTAACAATTAGCATATACCGTGCCAGAGGAGGCTTATGACGACCGATCGCGTCAAGCAACTCGATCGAGTGGTGATCCGGTTCGCAGGAGACTCCGGCGACGGCATGCAGTTGACGGGGGACCGATTCACCCAAGAGACCGCATCATTTGGCAACGACCTGTCGACGCTGCCGAATTTTCCCGCCGAGATCCGCGCACCCCAGGGCACGCTGCCCGGCGTCTCGTCGTTCCAGATCCATTTTGCGGACCATGACATCCTCACGCCCGGCGACCGGCCCGACGTGCTCGTGGCGATGAATCCCGCGGCGCTGAAGGCCAACCTCGCCGACGTACGGCCAGGCGGGACACTCATCATCGACACCCACGACTTCACCACCCGCAACCTGACCAAGGTCGGCTATACGACGAGCCCCCTCGACGATGGTTCGCTGGAGGGCTACCAAGTACACATGCTTGATCTCACCACGCTCGCCGTCGAGACGGCGACACCCTTCGGCCTGTCACGCAAGGACGCGTCGCGGTCCAAGAACATGTTCGCGCTGGGGCTTATCAGTTGGATGTTCAGCAGGCCCATCGAGTCGACGCTGAGTTATCTCAACAACAAGTTCGCGCACCTGCCCGACATCCGCGACGCCAACGTCGCCGCCTTCACCGCAGGCCTCAATTACGGCGAGACCACCGAAGCCTTCGCCATCTCATACGTTGTCAAGCCCGCGCCCATGCCCCCGGGGCGCTATCGGAACATCAGTGGCAACACGGCACTGTCGTACGGGATCGTGGCAGCCGGCCACCAGTCCGGGCTTCCTGTCTTCCTGGGCGCATACCCGATCACTCCGGCGTCTGACATCCTGCACGAACTCTCCGGACACAAGGCGTTCGGCGTGACGACCTTCCAAGCCGAGGACGAGATCGCCGGAATCGGTGCGGCTCTCGGTGCGGCCTTCGCGGGGCAGCTCGGCGTGACCACGACGTCCGGGCCCGGCATCGCGCTCAAGAGCGAGACCATCGGCCTGGCGGTGATGCTCGAACTGCCACTCGTGATCGTTGACGTCCAACGCGGCGGTCCATCGACCGGTCTACCCACCAAGACCGAGCAGTCGGATCTGCTGCAGGCCATGTACGGCCGCAACGGAGAGGCACCTGTGCCCATCGTCGCACCGCAGTCACCATCCGACTGCTTCGGTGCGGCCCTTGAGGCGGCCCGCATCGCGATCACCTACCGCACCCCGGTCATGCTGCTGTCCGACGGATACCTCGCCAATGGATCCGAGCCGTGGAGACTTCCTGACGTCGCGTCTCTCCCCACGATCGAACCCTTCTTCGCGGCGGCCGACGATGTGCCCTTCCAGCCGTACGCACGCGATGCGAAGACGCTTGCACGACCTTGGGCTCCGCCCGGTATCGCCGGCCTCGAGCACCGTATCGGCGGGCTGGAGAAGGCCGATGGTTCTGGCGACATCTCATACGATCCGGCCAATCACGACCGCATGGTGCGCCTACGCCAAGCGAAGGTCGACGGGATCGCCTCATCGATCCCCGACGTCGAGGTCGACGATCCGTCTGGACGTGCGGAGGTGCTGGTGCTGGGCTGGGGCTCCACCTGGGGGCCTATCGGCGCAGCCGCACGAAGAGCCCGTGCCGCAGGTATCGAGGTCGCCCAAGCACACCTACGGCACCTCAATCCATTCCCCGCCAATCTCGGCGAGGTCTTGCGCTCGTACGGCACCGTCATCATTCCCGAGATGAACCTCGGCCAACTCAGCACCCTGATCCGGGCTCGCTATCTGGTGGATGCCCGCAGCATCACGAGTGTACGCGGGCTCCCGTTCGGTCCCGAGGAGCTGTCTGCGGAACTGATTCAGATTGTCCAGGAGGTGCCTGTATGACCGCCGTTGACCTGCCCCACCCGCATCTCAACCTCGCTGGACTGGCGTCCATCCCGGGCGCGGACGAGCCTCAGAACCGCAAGGACTACACCTCCGACCAGGAGGTTCGTTGGTGCCCCGGCTGCGGGGACTACGCCGTGCTTGCGGCAGTCCAAGGCTTTCTACCAGACCTCGGTCTACGGCGTGAGAACATCGTGTTCGTCTCGGGTATCGGTTGTTCCTCGCGCTTCCCGTACTACCTTGACACCTACGGCCTGCACTCGATCCACGGGCGCGCGCCAGCCATCGCAACCGGCCTAGCGACGGCCCGCGAGGACCTCAGCGTCTGGGTCGTCACCGGTGACGGCGATGCACTCTCGATCGGTGGCAATCATCTGATCCACGCTCTTCGTCGCAACGTAAACATGACGATCCTGCTATTCAACAACCGCATCTATGGGCTGACCAAGGGGCAGTACTCCCCGACCTCCGAGTCCGGCAAGGTCACCAAGTCGACGCCGCTCGGCTCGGTCGATGCGCCGCTCAACCCGGTTTCGTTGGCTCTCGGCGCCGAAGCGTCGTTCGTCGCACGCACCATCGACTCGGACCGCAAGCACCTGACCGACGTTCTGTCCGCGGCGGCACGTCACCGCGGCACATCGCTCGTCGAGATCTACCAGAACTGTCCGATCTTCAATGACGGGGCGTTCGACGCGATCAAGGACCCTCAGTCGCGCGACGAGTCGGTGATCCGCCTGGCAGCAGGGCGGCCCATCCGTTTCGGAGAAGGCGGCGGCCTGGGACTCGTGCGTGATACCGCGACAGGGACGTTGGAGGTGGCCGATGTCGCCGACGTCGGCGAGGAAGCCGTCCTGGTTCACGATCCGAATTTCGCGGATCCCTCGGTCGCCTTCGCCCTCTCACGCCTGACCGACCTCGGCCACAGCGGCCGTACTCCGATCGGCATCTTCCGGCAGGTCGAGCGACCCACGTACGACGACCTGGCACGCGAGCAGGTCACGCTGGCGCGAGACGCCGGAGCGGGCGACCTGCAGGCCCTGATCGACGGACGCGACGTCTGGGAGGTGTCATGACCTACGTGATCGCACAACCGTGCGTGGACCTCAAGGACAAGGCGTGCGTCGATGAATGTCCCGTCGACTGCATCTACGAGGGTGAGCGCATGCTCTACGTCCATCCAGACGAGTGCGTCGACTGCGGTGCCTGCGAGCCGGTGTGTCCGGTGGAGGCGATCTTCTACGAGGATGACGTGCCCGAGGAGTGGAGCGCGTACGTCCAGACGAATGTCGACGTCTTCGCGTCGGTGGGCTCACCCGGCGGAGCTAGTTCGATGACCGATCTGCTGCCGGACGTCCTGCCCCAGTAGTCGACGATCATCGATCCGATCGACGCCGGCCCACTCTCCGGGGCACTCACCGCCGTGACCGCTGACTTCACCTATTTCCAGGCGCCGCGTATACGCAATGCCCTGATTAACTGAACCTCGCTGTCACCCGAGTACCGCGTAGGCCGGCTTGATGACGTTGTTGATCAGATCCAAGCGCTGGTCGAAGGGCAGGAAGGCGCTCTTCATCGCGTTGACCGTGAACCAGCGCAGGTCGTCCAGATCGTAGTCGAAGGCCTCGGCCAGTAGTGTCATCTCGCGGCTCATCGACGTGCCGCTCATCAGCCGGTTGTCGCAGTTGACCGTGACGCGGAACCCCAGATCCTTCAATGGGCCGATCGGGTGGTCGGCGATCGAGTGCATGTCCGGAACCGCGTGGGTCTGCAGGTTGGACGACGGACACATCTCCAAGGGAATGCGCTTGTCACGGATGTACGCAGCGAGGCGGCCCAGTCGCGGCCCGCCGGGGGCGTCGAAGTCGATGTCGTCGACGATGCGCACACCGTGGCCGAGGCGGTCGGCGCCGCACCGCTGCACGGCCTGCCAGATGGAAGGCAGACCGAACGCCTCGCCGGCATGGATCGTGAAGTGCGCGTTCTCGCGCCGCAGGTACTCGAACGCCTCCAGGTGCAGGATCGGCGGATAGCCGTCCTCCGCACCGGCGATGTCAAAACCGGCCACGCCACTGTCGCGATACTCCACGACCAGCTTGGCGATCTCGACCCCGTACGTCGCGTGCCGCATCGCCGTCAGCAGCTGACCGACCACGATCGATGTTTCTGCCTCGGCGCGCCCCTCGTCGATGCCGGCCTGCACGGCCTCGACGGCCTCCCGGAGCGACAGTCCGGCCGACTGGTGCTGCTCGGGCGCCCACCGCAGTTCGGCGTAGACGACCCCGTCGGCCGCCAGGTCCAGCACCGACTCCTTGGCCACCCTGGCCAGGTCCTCGGGGCGTTGCATCACCGCGACGGTGTGGATGAACGTCTCCAAGTAGCGCTCGAGCGATCCGGAGCTCGACGCCGCCTCGAACCACGCGCCCAGCTCATCGGGTGCGGCCGGCAGCTCGTGACCGATCTCCTGCGCGATCTCGGCGACGGTCTGCGGACGGACACCGCCGTCGAGGTGCTCGTGCAGCGCGACCTTCGGGGCGCGCAGGATCTGATCGGACGTGAGCTTCATCGGCTCATCGTGTCATGGTCAGGAGGCCATCAGGATCGTGAGTGTCTCGGCGACGCAGGCCGGCTTGTCCTCGCCCTTGATCTCGATCGTGTGCTGGATCGTGACGTGCTGACCCTTGTCGGTGTCCTTGACGTCCAGGATCTGCACGCGGTTGCGGATCTTGCTGTCGACGCGCACCGGATTGATGAACCGCACCTTGTTCATGCCGTAGTTCACGCGCGCGACATTGCCGGCGAAGGCGTACACCTGGGCTCCGAGGAACGGAATCATCGACAGCGTCAGGTAGCCGTGTGCGACCGTGGCACCGAACGGCCCCTCGGCCGCCCGCTCGGGATCGACGTGGATCCACTGGCGATCGCCCGTGGCGTCGGCGAACATGTCGATCCGCTCCTGGCTGATCGTGACCCACTCGCTGACGCCGAGCTCCTCGCCGGCCGCTGCTGCGATCTCCTGGCTGTCGTTCAGGACACGCATGTCCAACTGTCCTCTCAGGTGTTCCTGATGCTGTCGATCACGACCGAGTCCCGGCTCGGCGCATCCGCACCGATGTCGTACCCATCCTGCAGGGCTTCGATCGCGCGCTCGAACCGCTCCGGGGTGTCCGTGTGCAGTGTGAGCAGGGGCTGACCTGCAGTGATGCTGTCGCCTGGTCTGGCGTGCATCACGACTCCGGCGGCTGCCTGGACGGTCTCGCCCGGGCGCGAACGTCCCGCGCCCAGCCTCCACGCTGCCACACCGACCGAAAGCGCATCGAGTCGGGTCAGCACGCCGTCGGCGTCGGCGGTGATGTCGTGGGTGTGCTTCGCCACCGGAAGCGGGGCATCGGGATCGCCGTCCTGGGCGCGGATCATCGCCTTCCAGACGTCCATCGCGCGACCTGATGCCAGCACGTCGGCGGGATCGGTGTCGTCCCTGCCCGCCGCGGTCAGCATCTCGCGCGCGAGGGCGACCGTGAGTTCGACGACGTCGGACGGGCCGCCACCGGCCAGCACCTCGACGGACTCGGCCACCTCGCACGCATTGCCAGCGGTCAGACCCAGCGGCGTACTCATGTCGGTCAGCAGCGCGACCGTGTTGACGCCGGCATCGCTACCTAGCTCAACCATGGTGCGCGCCAACTCCCGACCCTGTTCTTCGCTCTTCATGAAGGCCCCGGATCCGACCTTGACGTCCAGGACCAGAGAGCCGGTGCCCTCGGCGATCTTCTTGCTCATGATCGAGCTGGCGATCAGCGGGATCGCTTCGACGGTGCCGGTCACGTCGCGCAGCGCGTAGAGCTTCTTGTCGGCCGGTGCCAGTCCGGCGCCGGCGGCGCAGATGACCGCGCCGATGCCCTCCAACTGCGCGAGCATCTCGGAGTTCGACAGGTTCGCCCGCCAGCCGGGGATCGACTCGAGCTTGTCCAGCGTGCCGCCGGTGTGTCCGAGCCCTCGGCCGGACAGTTGGGGCACCGCGACACCGCAGGCCGCCACGAGCGGAGCGAGCGGCAGCGTGATCTTGTCCCCCACACCACCGGTCGAGTGCTTGTCGGCCGTGGGCCAGGACAGGGACGAGAAGTCCATCCGTTCGCCGCTGGCGATCATGGCCGATGTCCACCGGGAGATCTCGCGACGATCCATGCCGTTGAGCAGGATCGCCATCGCCAACGCCGACATCTGCTCGTCAGCGACCACCCCGCGGGTGTAGGCGTCCACGACCCAGTCGATCTGCTCGTCCGACAGTTCCTGCCGGTCACGCTTCGCAGAGATGACCTCCACCGCGTCGAATGCTTCGGTCACGCCGTCACCTCGATGGATCGATAACCGCGCAGGACCCAGGTGGGACGGCGCGGGGCGCTGCCGGCCAGTTCGAGCTTCGGAAACCGGTCCAGCAGGGCCTGGATGCTGATCTGCAGTTCCATTCGGGCCAGCGGCGCGCCCAGGCAGAAGTGCAGGCCCATGCCGAAGCCGACGTGTGGGTTCGGGTCGCGGGCGACGTCGAACGTGTCGGGGTCGGCGAACATCGCGCGATCACGGTTCGCCGAGCCCATCAGGCAGGCGATCTTGGTGCCTTCCTCGACGACCTGTCCGGCGATCTCGACGTCGGAGGTCGCGGTGCGCTCGAACAGTTGGAGCGGAGCGTCGTAGCGGATCAGTTCCTCAAGCGCCGTCGCGACCGGTACCTCGCCCGACGTCACACGGTCACGCTGGTCCGGGTGGCTGAGCAGAGCGTGGATGCCGTTGCCGAACACGTTGACCGACGCTTCGTGGCCAGCGTTGAGCAGCAGCACGACCGATGCGACGAGTTCGTCGTCGCTCAGACTCGCGCCGGCGTCGCGCTCACGCAGCAGATCGGTGATCAGGTCCTCACCCGGGTTCTGCCGGCGATGGGCGATGACGTCGGTGACATAGGCCGAGAACGCGACCGAGGCCTCGACCGCTGCGGCCCGGGTGGCGTCGTCGACGTCCGGCTCGTACATGTGCACGATGGCCTGCGACCAGTCACGCAAGGACGCGTGATCCGAGCGCGGAACACCCAGCATGTCGGCGATGACGTACACCGGCATCGGCTCGGCGTACTGACCCAGCACGTCGAACGTGCCGTCGAGTTCGGCCACCATCGCGGCGGCGAGCGACTCGATGCGGGGCCGCATGCGCTCGATGTGGCCGCGCCCAAAAGCCCCTGCTACCAGCCGACGCAGCCGCGTGTGCTCCGGAGGCTCGTTCTCCATCATCTGGTTCTTGTGCAGGTCGTTGAACGGCGCCATCTGGTCGACCGGCTCGTGATCGTGCCAGATGCGACCGAGAGCGCGGTTGCGCAACGTCTGCGACACCGCGTCGTGGGTCGTGGCCAGCCAGCGTCCGGTGGGCTCGTGCCACACGATCGGCCCGGCGGCCCGCAGGTCGGACAGGGCGGGGTACGGGTCGGCGACGAACGCCAGGTCCGTCAAGTCCAGGGTGGAGGAGGTCGTCACGTCAACTCAGATTGGCCGGTCCGAAGGCGTCGGGCAGGATGTCGGCGACCGTGCGGACGCCCGCTGGTGTCAGCAGCTCGCACTCGGGGCCGCCGTTCTCGAACAGCAACTGGCGGCAGCGGCCGCACGGCATGACGAGTTCGCCCTTGCCTTCGACGCACACGACCGCACGCAGGCGCCCGCCGCCCGTGGCGTGCAGTGCGGACACCATGCCGCACTCGGCGCACAACGCGACGCCGTAGGCAGCGTTCTCGACGTTGCAGCCGAGCACGACGCGGCCGTCGTCGACCAGGCCCGCCGCACCGACCTTGTACTGCGAGTACGGCGCGTAGGCGCGCTGCATGACCTCGGTGGCGTACCGCTGCAGTGCGTCCCAGTCGACCGGCGCGTCGGCCGGTGTGATGCCCAGGCTCATCCGGCGCTCCCTCGCTTGTACGGTTTGCCGTCGGCCGCCGGCATCCGCAGACGTTGCGTGCCCAGGGCCAGCACGACGAGCGTCGTGACGTACGGCGTCATGGACGTGAAGTCGCGCGGCACGCTGTCGGTGGCCAGGAACCAGGCCAGCAGCAACAGGCCCGCGACGCCCACACCCACGGCACCGCGGCGCTGACCACGCCACGCCCGGTAGATCGCGAAGGCCAGGAAGCCGATGCCGGCCAGCAGCAGCAGCGCGTGGATGGCCTCCGAATCGCGCAGTCGTAGCGAGTCGGTGTATCCGAACGTGAGCGAGCCCGCCAGGAGTCCACCCGGCCGCCAGTTGCCGAAGATCATGGCCGCCAGGCCGATATAGCCGCGGCCGCCGGTCTGGCCGTCGGAGAATCCGCTCGACGACACCAGCGCGAGGAATCCGCCGCCGATGCCCGCGAGCGCGCCGGAGATCATCACCGCGATGTACTTGTACCGGTAGACGTCGATGCCCAGCGTCTCGGCGGCCTGCGGGTTCTCACCACACGAACGCAGCCGCAGACCGAACGACGTGCGCCACAGAATCCATCCCGAGACGACCACCAGCACGAACACGAGCACCGTCAGGCTGTTGATGCGTGTCGTGGCCGCCGCGATCACGGCGGCGATGTCGGACACGACGAACCAGTGCTTGCCCGCGATGTCGAGCGCTGCGTCGGAGATGCCCGGGATCGTGATGTTGGGTGGAGCGTCCAGACCGATGAGCTGGCTCGGTCCACCGCCCTCGTAGTCCTTGAAGATCGCCTCGGCGAGGTACTTGGCCGCTCCGGCACCGATCAGGTTGATGGCGACACCGGACACGATGTGGTCGACACCGAACGTCACGGTTGCCACAGCATGCAGCAGGCCACCGATCAGACCGAACAGGGCGGCACCGAGGATGCCGATCCACGGTCCGTAGTGGTACGTGAAGAACGCGCCGCCCCACGAGCCGAGGATCATCTGGCCCTCGAGGCCGATGTTGACGACACCGGCCCGTTCGGCCCACAGCCCGCCGAGCGCGGCGAGCAGGATCGGACAGGTGGCGATGACGGCGGCACGGATCGTGCCCGGGGACGTGAGGTCGTTGCTGGACGTCACGACACGCACGAACGAGACGATCGCGATGCCCGCGAGGGTGAGCCAGAACCAGAGGCTGAGTCGCGTGGTCGGCGTCTTCATGATGGTGCTCATGCCGCCACCAGCTCTCGGGCGACCTGGCGCTGCTCCAGCCGGCTTCGCCATCGCCGGACCACCTCATATGCGATCACGACCGCCAGCACCGCGACGCCCTGCGTGATCTCGACGATGCTCGGCGAGATGTCACTGCCGAACGTCAAGGTATTGGACTGCGCCGTCAGATAGGCGAACAGGACCGCGCCGAAGAACATGCCCAGCGGGCTGTTGCGACCCAACAGCGCGACCGCCAGGCCGGTGAAGCCCAGGCCCCCCTGGAAGGCGGTGCCGTACGATCCCGCGCCGCCGAAGTAGGCCGGCATCCAGATCAACCCCGCGATGGCGCCCGACAGCAGCATTGAAATCAGCACCATCCGTTTGGGATTGATGCCGCTGGCCAGGGCGGCCGTCTCGGACTGGCCGCTGGCCCGCAGGTCGAACCCGAACCGGGTCTTGTTCAGCAGGACCCAGAACCCGATGCCGATCACGATGGCGAGCACGGCCAGCCCCCACACCTGGCCGTCACGAGGCTCGAACGGCGCCCATCCGGTGACTTTGCTGTCGCCCGACAGCTTCGTCGTGTGGACCGTATTGCCCTCGTGCACGCCGTACCGGTTCAGCAGGTAGCCGGCCATCGTGATGGCGATCGAGTTCAGCATGATGGTCGAGATGACCTCGCTGACACCTCGGGTGACCTTGAGGAGTCCGGCGATGCCGGCCCACGCGGCACCCACGACGATCGCGATCAGCAGCGTCACCGCGATATTGGCGAATCCGGACAGATAGGCGGCACCAGCGAACGACGCGGCCGCGAACGACGCGATCGTGTACTGCCCCTCGATGCCGATGTTGAACAGGCCCATCCGGAAGCCGATGGCCGCCGCGACCGCGGAGATGTAGATGATGGCGGTCTGGTTGACGACATTGACCTTGATGCGCGGCAGCGGATTGCTGAACATGGCCGACCAGAAGTCCCCGGGTGCGCTGCCAACCGCGAGGATGACGGCCGAGGTGGCGATGACCGCGACGAGGACCGCGATGGCCGGAGCGAGCAACGCCATCCCGATCGCCTTCACGCGTGTCGTCATGAGCCGACCTCCTCGGTGGCTCCGGTCATGGCACGACCGAGATCCTGGGGTGTCACCGACGCGGGGTCGAACGTTCCGACGAGCCGGCCGCGCAGGATCACCTGGATCGTGTCGGACAGGCCGATCAGCTCGTCCAGATCGGCCGAGATGAGCAGAACGGCCAGACCCTCACGGCGGGCACGTTTGATGTGGTCCCAGATGGCCGCCTGGGCGCCCACGTCGACACCGCGCGTCGGATGAGCGGCGACGAGCAGATGGGGGTCGCCGCTCATCTCACGACCGACGATCAGCTTCTGCTGATTGCCGCCGGACAGCGCTCGGGCGACCGTGTCGATGCCAGGGGTGCGCACATCGTAGTCCGCGACGATCCGGTCGGTGTCCTGGCGTGCTCCGGACCGGTTGATCCAGGGGCCTCTGGCGCTCGGCGGCCGGGTCTGATGGCCCAGGATGCGGTTCTCCCACAGCGGGGAGTCCAGTAGCAGTCCGTGCCGGTGCCGGTCCTCGGGGATGTAGCCGACTCCGGACTCGCGGAGCCGGCGGGTGTGCCAGTGGGTCACGTCATCGGTCCCGAGGTGGATCGAGCCGGCAGCGGGATCGCGCATGCCCATGATGACGTCGACCAGCTCGGTCTGGCCGTTGCCCTCCACACCGGCGATCCCCAGGACCTCGCCCCGGCGGATCCGCAGGGAGATGTCGGACAGCAGGTCGCGGCCGAACTCGTCGGTCACGGTGACACCCTCGAGTCGCAACTGGACGACGTCGGTGACGGTGGACTCCTCGGTGGCAGGAGAGGGTAGCTCGTCGCCCACCATGAGCTCAGCCAGCTCGTGCTTGGTGACGGTCTGCGGATCGGCGGTACCGACCGTGGTGCCGCGACGCATCACGGTGATGTCGTCGGCGATGGCCAGTACCTCGTCGAGCTTGTGGGAGATGAACAGCACCGAGTTGCCGGCCTGCTTGAGCTCGCGCAGATTCTCGAACAGGGCGTCGACCTCCTGCGGCACCAGGACGGCCGTGGGCTCGTCCAGGATGATGACGCGCGCGCCGCGATACAGGACCTTGGCGATCTCGAGCCGTTGCCGGGCGGCGACACCCAGCTTCTCGACCAGGGTGTCGGGCTCCAGCCCGAAGCCGAACCGGTCGGAGATCCGACGGATCTCCTCGCGCGCACCGTCACCAATGCCGTGCAGCCTCTCGGCGCCGAGGACCATGTTCTCCAGGACCGTCAGGTTGTCGGCCAGCATGAAGTGCTGGAACACCATGCCGATCCCGCGCTTGATGGCGTCGGTGGGTGAGGAGAACGAGACCTCCTCGTCGTCGATCGTGATGGTGCCCTCGTCGGGCATCTGGACGCCGTAGAGGATCTTCATCAGGGTCGACTTGCCGGCACCGTTCTCGCCCACCAGCGCGTGGACGGTCCCGGGACGGATCGTCAGGTCGACGTCGTGATTCGCGACGACGCCGGGGAACCTTTTCGTGATTCCGCTCAGCTGTACCGAGCTCGCCTGATCTGCCAACTCCCTCTCCCCTCGCTGCTGGGCCGGGACACGCCACGGGTCCGGTCAGCACGCTACCGTGCGGACCGGACCCGTGTACGTGACTACGGTGCGGTCGGGACCTTGATCTCGCCGCTGATGATCTTCTCCTTGAACGCATCCAGGTCCGAGGTGATGTCATCGATGAACCCGCCGGACGTGGAGTAGCCCACGCCGTCGACCTTCAGGTCGTAGACCGAGTAGCTGACCAGCGGCTTTCCGTCCACGACGGACTTGACGAAGTCGTACGTCGCGACGTCGACGCGCTTGAGGGCGGACGTCAGGATGTGCTTCTTCTGCTCGGCGGTGGCCGTCAGGTACTGATCGGAGTCCACACCGATGGCCCACTTGCCGTCGCCGGCCTCGACCGCGGCGTCGAACACGCCGGCACCGGAGTTTCCGGAGGCGTGGTAGACGATGTCGGCACCGGCGTCGAACTCACCGGTGGCGGCGGCCTTGCCGCCGGCGGTGTCGTCGAAGCCGCTGAGCTCGGACTCCTCGATGTAGGCGACCTTGACGTTGATGTCAGGCTTCACGGCCTTGGCGCCCGCGACGTACCCGGCCTCGAACTTCTTGATCAGGTCGTTGTGGACGCCACCGACGAAGCCGATGGTGCCGGTCTCGGTCTTGGTCGCGGCGGCCGCACCGACCAGGTACGACGCCTCCTGCTCGGCGAAGCCGAGGTAGGCGACGTTGTCATTGGGCTGATCGTCCGGGTCGTAGCCGTCGATGACGGCGAAGTGCACGTCCTCGAAGTCGGGGGCGACGGCGTTGACCGAGTCGCTGTACGCGAAGCCGACACCGATGATGACGGTGGCCCCGCCCTCGGCCATCTGGCGCAGGCGGTCCTCACGGGCCGACTCCGGCTCGTTCTTGACGGCCTCGCCCTCCAGGCAGGTCGCGTCGAACTCGGCGACAGCCTTCTCCAGGCCGGCGTAGGCCGAGTCGTTGAACGACTGGTCGCCACGGCCTCCGACGTCGAAGGCCAGACCGATCTTGGGTCCGTCGCCGTCGGCGGTCTTGCAAATGTCCTTCTCGGCGCTGCCCTTGTCGTCGTCCTTGTCGCTGCTGCCACACGCCGACAGGGCGAGGGCTGCGACGCAGACGGCGGCCGAGAGTTGAGTCAATCGACGCACATGTCCTCCTGGA
>Ga0164243_10001814_pt1 | contig 35867 bp, 33 predicted proteins | sample OricompcompostOP_FD_108781 | JGI IMG/M metagenome (GOLD analysis project Ga0164243, IMG submission 108781) | Organic Plus compost microbial communities from Emeryville, California, USA - Original compost - Organic plus compost (OP) | ecosystem: Engineered > Solid waste > Mixed feedstock >...
CCACGGGTCGGCTCGATCGCCCGGACGATCATCCGGCCGAGGGTTGTCTTCCCGGACCCCGACTCGCCGACCAGCGCCAGCGTCTCCGCAGCGTTCACCCGCAGGTCGATTCCGTCGACCGCGTAGACCTGCCCGGTGGCGCGCTTCCAGAACCCCTTGCGGATGGGAAAGTGCTTCGCAAGGTCGGTGACCGCGAGCACCTGCCGGTCGTCGGTTGGCTCAGAGTGCTGTCCACTCATCGTGTGGCTCCCTTTCCTGGCTGTACAGGAAGCACCGGACCTGATGTCCGGGTTCGACCTCGGTCAATGCGGGCATCGCGGTGTCGCAGGTGCCCTTCATGGCGACGGGACACCGTGCATAGAAGCCGCACCGCACGGGCAGGCCGATCGGGACGGGCACGGAGCCCTCGATCACCTCGAGCCGTTCCACCCGGCGACCGGGCTGGGGCACCGAGCGCAGCAGCTTCTGGGTGTAGGGGTGCAGCGGCTTGGCGAACAGCCGGTCCGTCGAAACGGTTTCGACGACCCGGCCGAGATACATGACGTAGACGCGGTCGACCTCTTCAGCGACGATCCCGAGGTTGTGGGTGATGTAGAGCGCGGACATGTCGTCCTCGCGCTGCAGTTGCTTGAGCAGGTCCAGGATCTGGGCCTGGACGGTGACGTCGAGGGCCGTCGTCGGCTCGTCCGCTATGATGATCTTGGGTTTGGCGGCGAGCGCCATAGCGATCATCGCGCGCTGCCGCATCCCGCCCGAGAGCTGGTGGGGGTACTCGTCGAACCGTTGTCGCGGATTGGAGATGCCCACCCGGGCCATCAGCTCCACGACTCGTTCGCGGATCCGGGCCGGCGCGAGGTCGGTATGGGTGGCCAGCATCTCCCCGATCTGGGAGCCGATGGTGTGCACCGGCGAGAAGCTGGTCATGGGTTCCTGGAAGACCATCGAGATCTCGTTGCCGCGGATGGAGAGCAGGTCCGGTGAGTCGGGCGGCAGCGCCAGGATGTCGACGCGGCTTCCGTCCTTGCGGGTCAGCGTCACGTTGCCGTGGACGACTTCGCCGGGCGGCGTGGTCAGGCGCAGCAACGAGTGCGCCATGGCGGTCTTGCCGCACCCGGACTCGCCGATGACACCGACGGTCTCCTGGTCGCCGACGTGCAGGCTGACGCCGTCGACAGCCTTGACGATCCCCTCGTCGAGAAAGAAGTAGGTCCGCAGGTCACGGACGTCGAGTCTGGTCATGGTGGATCCTTCGCGGTCCGTCGTCGCGCGTCCGCGGCTGGCCGCCGCCCACGCGAGGAGAAGGCGTCCGGTCAGCCGGTTCTGGGCGGCGCCACCGAGTCCCGGATGACCGCCGGACAGTCGATTTCGTGCGGCACAGGGCCGGCCGGGCCGCCGTCGAGCAGGTACTCCGCGGCCCAGCGACCCATCTCGTAGTGCGGCAGCTGGATCGTCGTCAACGGTGGGCTCGCGTACGCGGCGAGTTCGATCTGGTTGTCGTAGCCGACGACGGAGACGTCGCCGGGAATCGAGAGCCCGAGCTCCTTGATGGCGTAGTAGGCGCCGACCGCCATGCGATCGCTCGCGCAGAAGATCGCCGTGGGCGGGTCGTCACCGAGCAGCAGGTCGCGGACGTGCGCGTGACCCGAGTCGGATCGGTAGGTGCCGTGGCGGACCAGCGCCTGGTCGTAGCTGACGCCGTACTCGCGAAGGGCCTGCCGATAGCCCTCGAGCCGGCGACCCGCGGCGTAGGTGGTCGGCAGGCCGTTGACGAATCCGATCCGCCGGTGGCCCGCTTCCAGGAGGATGCGGGTGGCGGCTCTGCCACCGGCCATCTCGGCGGGCACGACGGACGGGTAGCGGCCACTGGTCGTGAAGCAGTTCAGCAGCACGGTCCGTACGTCTTCTAGCCCGCGAGGCGGCGTGACCTCACGGGTGTACATCGCCGCGAAGATGACGCCGTCGACGTCGCGGCTGAGCACCGTGTCCACCGACGCCTCTTCCACCTCGGGTGCGCCACCCGTGTTCAGGACGGTGAGCAGGTGGTGTCGGGCCCACGCGGCGTCGTGCGCACCGCGGATCGTGTCGCCGGCGAACGCGGTCGTGGCGACCTCGTCGGTGATGAACCCGATCGTCTCCGACCGCTGCGTCCGTAGCCGCCGGGCCGCGTGGTTGGGCCGGTAACCGAGCGCGCGGACCGCCTCCTCGACGCGGAGCCGGGTGGCGGCCGGCACCGCGCTGCCACGCGGATCGTCGTTGATCACGAACGATACGGTCGTGGGCGACACACCGGCCAGCCGTGCCACCTGCGCCATCGTCGGCCGCTTGGGTCGGTTCGCCGGCATCCGCGCCTCCAATCGATTTACTAACAGGTTTCAGTTCGGCGCGTCCGATGTCAACACCCGACCAGCGAGGTCGCCTCGACCGGCACCCGAGCGGCAGCGTCGGCTGACATGTCATCAGCTGGAAACGGGCCCGTCAACCTCTTGACACCGCGTTCCGCGCCTGTGTATCCATTTACTAAATCGAAACAGCTCCGGTTCCACGGTCGGTCCGCACGGCGGACGTCCGGCCGACCCGCCGCCCGCGCGCGGCGACACCCATTCCTTGCTTTCGATGCGCCGGTGGACCGCGCCGGCGATGACCGCTGCCCGATCACACCGTCCACCCCGGTTCCCTGCGCGGTGGTCGGCAGCGAGAGGAGTTGAACCAGGCGATGACCCGAAGAACGAGACGGTTGGTCATATGGGGCACGGCCGCCGTGGTGGTCGCGGCCGGCGCCGTGTATCTGGTGCGGCCCGGGGACGGCCCGCAGGCTGCCGCGTCACGCAGCGACGGCGTGGGTGCCCCCTCGGCCCGCGGGTTTCTGGAGCCCCCAGCTCTGGCTGCCAAGGTCGCCGCCGGCGAGCTGCCGCCGATCGACGAGCGGCTGCCCAAGGAGCCGTTCGTCGTCGGCCCGGGGGTGCTGCTGCAGCAGGAGCACATGGACTGGCAGGACGGCCGGTACGGGGGCACGCTCAACGGTGCGGCGACCTTCGCGACCGGTTTCGTGAACATCGCCGGCGGCTCGACGATCCTGCGCTCCCCCAGCCAGACGACGGGGACGAGCGTGCCGAACATCGTCGGCGCCTTCTCCCACTCCGACGACTACACGACGTTCCGCTTCACGATTCGGGAGGGTCTGCGCTGGTCCGACGGCGTGCCGGTGACCACCGACGACGTCCGGTTCACCTTCGAGGACATTTACGGCGACCCGGACGTGCAACGGCCGTGGCCGACCGACCTCTACACGCAGGGCGACGCCAATCTCGGGCCGGCAACGCTCGACGTCATCGACCAGCAGACCTTCGAGCTCACGTTCAGCAAGCCCTACGGGTTCTTCGTCGCCTCGCTCAACTCGTGGATCCCGAACTACGACATCATCTTCAAGCCCGCCCACTACCTCAAGCAGTTCCACAAGAAGTACGCCAAGCCCGACGCGCTGGAACGGCTGGTCAAGGAGAATAAGCGCAGCAGTTGGGTCCAGCTGCTGCAGTCCAAGGACGTACCGCACTGGGAGATCGGCGAAGCCCGGGCACTGGGGCTGCCGGTCCTCAACGCGTGGGTGCTGACCGAGGCGACCGAGAGCCGCCGGGTCTACGAACGCAACCCCTACTTCTGGCACGTCGACCAGTCCGGGCGGCAGCTGCCCTACATCGACAAGGTCGTCAACAACATCGTCGTCGACACCGACGCCCAGACCAACGCGATCCTCGCCGGCCAGGTCAGCGTCGCCTCCGGCGGCGAGGTGACGCTCGCCAAAATGCCGGTCTACCTGCAGAACGCGCAGCGCTCGAACCTCAACGTCTTCACCACCGGGTCGTTCAACAACCCGCCGTTGCTGTTCCTCAACCACGACTACGACTACACGGCCAAGGGCGGCGGGTGGCAGAAGCTGGTCACCGACCCCGAACGCCGGTTCGGTCGGGCCCTCGCCGCCGCCATGGACTCCGACGGCGTCAACAAATCCGTCTTCTTCGGCCAGTACGGGCCGCCGATGCTCAACAACACGGTCCACGACCCGGCCCTGGCCAAGCGGCTGCTCGACGAGGCGGGCATGAAGCGCATGGACGGCAACGGATTCCGGCTCGGTCCCGACGGTCGCCCGTTCACGCTGCGGATCACGTACGCGGCCGCGTCGGCCGACTTCACCCCCGTCGCCGAGCTGCTCAAGGAGCAGATCGAGGCGGTGGGCATCCGGGTCGACCTGGACCGCGTCGACACGACGCTGTTCGACCAGCGCAAGGCCGCCAACCAGCTGATGGCGTCCCTGGCCTGGAACGACGGACCCGCCTGGCCGTCCGGCATCTCCGAGGACTACCTGCCTGTGCACAAGGGGCCGTGGTCGCCGGCCACGTGGACGTACTACACCACCGCCGGCAAGGAGGGCCGCCAACCACCGGCGTACCTGAAGACGTTCTACGACCTGCACACCGCGCGCAAGCAGTTCCCGCCGGAATCGGCGCAGGGCCGTGAGATCTACGACCAGATATTGCGGTGGCTGCAGGACAACTACGCCTTCATTCCCACCACCGGCGCGCGCACGACACCCAACGTGGTGGACAAGCGCCTGCGCAACGTGCCTAAGAAGGGTGCGCCGTACGAGCTGGACACCTACATCAACGCCGAGGCGATGTGGTTCGCCGAGCAGTAGCCGACGTCAACCGCCTGGCCCCGCCACGCCGGGGCCAGGCGCCGACAACCAAGGACTGAGCCGTGTCGCACTACATCATCCGGCGCCTGCTCATCTTCATCCCGTTCCTGGCGTTGATCTCCATCGTGTCGTTCACCATCATCCAGCTGCCGCCCGGCGACTACGTGGACACCTACGTCCAGAACCTGCAGCAGCAGGGCGGCACGGTCAACGCGCAGGAGCGAGCCGCTCTCGAGAAGCAGTACGGGTTGGACGAGCCCTTCCCGGTCCAGTACGGGGTGTGGATGGGGCACGTCCTGCGCGGTGACTTCGGCAACTCGTTCCTCTACGACCGTCCGGTCGCCGACATCCTCGCCGAACGCGTCCCCCGCACGATGGCGATCGCGTTGGCGGCGATCCTCTTCACCTGGCTCATCGCCGTTCCCATCGGCATCCTGTCGGCACGCCGCCAGTACTCGGTCTGGGACCACGCCTTCACGTTCCTGAGCTTCCTCGGCCTGGCCATCCCGGGATTCCTGCTGGCCCTGGTCCTGATGTACGTGGTCTACGACAAGACCGGCTGGCTGGTCACCGGCATCAACTCGCCGGAGTACCGCTCGGCGCCGTGGTCGGTGGACAAGGCCGTCGACATGCTCAAGAACCTGTGGTTGCCATTGGTCGTGCTGGCTGTGACCAGCGCCGCAGGGGTCAGCCGGGTTCTGCGCGCGTCGCTGCTCGACGAGCTGAAGAAGCAGTACGTCACGACCGCACGCGCCAAGGGCCTGCCGGAGGGCAAGCTGATCCTGCGGTACCCGGTCCGAGTGGCCCTCAACCCGCTGATCAGCACGATCGGCTGGATGTTGCCCGCGGTCGTGGGCGGCGAAGTCGTCGTCTCGAAGGTGCTCAACCTTCCGACGACCGGCCCCGTCCTGTTGGAGGCGATCCTGTCCCAGGACATGTACCTGACCGGAGCACTGGTCATGATGCTGAGCGCGCTAACCGTCGCCGGGACGCTGCTCTCGGACATCCTGCTCGCGGTCCTCGACCCCCGCATCCGGTACGAGTGAGCGGCGGTGACGGCATGAGCACCGGGACGAAACCCGAGCAGCGACGCCACTACACCAACACGCGCGGCGAACACCTGCTGCGCCGATACCAGCGAGCCCACCGCCGTCGACGGCGGGCCGAGGTGCGGCTGTCCGAGGCGTCACAGCGGCGGCTGATGTGGACCCGGTTCAAGCGGCACCGTCTCGCCGTCGTGAGCCTGCTGCTCCTCGTCGGCCTGTACGGTGTCGCGCTGCTGGCCGAGTTCGTGGCACCGTACGGCAAGCTCGACCGGTTCCCCGACGCCACCTACGCCGGCCCGACCCGTATCCACCTGTTCCACGAGGGCAAGCCGCACGCGCCGTTCATCTACGGCGAACGCGTCGCGCTCAACCCGGACACCTTCGAGTACGAGGCGGTCGCGGACACCTCACAGCGCTTTCCGGTCAAGTTGTGGGTCAAGACCGACCCCTACAAGCTCGCCGGCGTCATCCCGATGGACCGCAAGCTCTTCGGCACCGGCGACGACAGCCAGCCGCTCCTGCTGCTGGGTGCCGATCACCTCGGCCGTGACCTGTTCTCCCGCATCCTGCACGCGTCCCGGGTGTCCCTGCTGGTGGGATTCGCCGGAGTGCTCGTCAGCTTCGTCCTCGGGGTCATCCTCGGTGGGCTGTCGGGCTACTTCGGCGGGCGGGTCGACGCGGTGATCCAACGCACCATCGACTTCATCATCAGCATCCCGCTGATCCCGCTCTGGATGGCGCTGTCGGCGGCGATCCCTCCGGGCTGGTCAGGGATCCAGACCTACTTCGCCATCACCCTGATCCTGTCCCTGGTCGGCTGGACAGGACTCGCGCGCGTGGTGCGCGGCAAGGTCATATCGCTGCGCGAGGAGGACTACGTCACCGCGGCGAGGATCTCGTCGGCGGGACACCTGTCCATCATCGGCCGCCACCTCCTGCCGGCCTTGACCAGCTACCTCGTCGTGCACATCACGATCGCCGTACCCACCATGATCCTTGGCGAGACGACACTGAGCTTCCTCGGCCTGGGCGTCACCGCGCCCGACGTCAGCTGGGGCTCGCTGCTCCAGCAGGCCCAGGACGTGACCGTCGTGGCCAACTACCCGTGGCTGTTGACGCCCGCCGCGTTCCTGGTTGTGGCGGTCATCCTGTTCAACTTCGTCGGCGACGGGCTGCGTGACGCCGCCGACCCGTACTCCCGTTAGACACCCCTTCTGCGCGAAAGGCGACCGGTGAGGTTCTTCTACAAACCCCGCTTCGGTGTGGTCGGCGACTGCATCCCCTACTTCTACGAGGGCCGCTACCACATCTTTTACCTGCGCGACTACCGCGACCCTGACTCGCACCGCTTCGGCAGCCCCTGGCATCACGTCTCGACCACCGACTTCGTGCACTTCGACGACCACGGTGAGGCGCTGTCGAAGGGCAGCGACGACGATCAGGACACGGCCGTGGCCACCGGCTGCGTCTACACCGACGACGCCGGCCGCCACCACATCTTCTACACCGGGATCAACCCCGGCTTCCGCACCGACACCCGGCGGGAGCAAGCCGTCATGCACGCCGTCAGCGACGACCTGCTGGCCTGGAAGAAGGTGCCCGGTGACGTCTGGTACGCCGACGAGTCCCGCTACGAACGGCACGACTGGCGCGACCCGTTCGTCTTCCGCAACCCCGACACGGGACGCTATACCATGCTCCTCGCCGCTCGGCTGGCCGACGGACCGACCGCGGGCCGCGGCTGCACCGCCCGGCTCACCAGCGACGACCTGACGAACTGGACGGTCGAGGATCCGTTCTACGCACCAGGCCGCTACCACGGGCACGAATGCCCGGACCTGTTCCGCATCGGCGACTGGTACTACCTGGTCTTCTCCGAGTACACGACCCGCACCACCACCCGCTACGTCATGAGCCGGTCGCTGGACGGCCCGTGGACCGCGCCGAAACACAACCACTTCGACAACCGCGCCTTCTACGCGGCCAAGTCCGCCGGCGACGGCGAGCGCCGATTCCTGTTCGGCTGGAATCCCAGCAAGGTGGGCAACACCGATGCCGGCGAGTGGCAGTGGGGTGGCTGCCTGACCGTGCACGAGATTTACCAGAACGCCGACGGCACGCTCGCCGTCCGGATGCCGCCGCAGGCACACCAGGCCCTCGGCGACCCCGTGCCCGTCGACCTCACGCTCGACGGCACGGCCTGGACGGGCAGCCCCGGCGCGTACCGGGCGGACGCCCGCTACGCGCGCAGCGCGGCGGTCGGCGCGGCCACCCCGGAAAGCTACGTCCTCGAGGCGAGGATCACCTTCGACCGCGACGGCGGCGAGGCGGGCATCCTGCTCAACAGCGACACCGGCGCGCACAACGGCTACTTCCTGCGCCTGAGCACCGAAGACCAAGCCGCCCAGTTCGGCAGGATCGGCGGATACCGCTCCTGGTACGTGGACCACATGCCCGAACTGGACCGGCCGCTGCCGATCCGACCCGGCGAGCCCGTCACGATGCGGGTCATCGTCGACAAGACCGCCGTGGTCGCCTACCTCAACGACACGGTCGCGCTCAGCGCGAGGCTGTATCCGGACACGACCGGCCGGTGCGGGGTGTACGCCGACGGCTCCTCGGTCACCGTTTCCGGACTGGCGCTCCGGCCGATCCCCGGCCCCTGACGAGTCCCCGCACACCAGGCCGACCACCACCGCAACGACAAGCAGACGGGTTAGTTCTCATGACGCACGACGGGCCGACATCCACCGAGCACAGCGAAGCCCGCGATCTCGCAGAGCTCGCGTGGACCGACCGCCACCGGCCGAGGTTCCACTTCCTGTCCCCTGGCGGATGGCTCAACGACCCCAACGGTTTGACGCACTGGAACGGCACCTACCACCTGTTCTACCAGTACAACCCCGACGCTGCCGTGCACGCGAACATCCACTGGGGACACGCCACCAGCACCGACCTCGTCCACTGGAGCGACGAACCGATCGCGCTCACCCCCGGCGACGGCCCCGACGCCGACGGCTGCTGGTCCGGCATCCTGGTCAACCACAACGGCACGCCGACCATCGTTTACTCCGGCAGCCGCGACGGCCGGCAACTCCCCTGTCTCGCGACCGGAGACCCCGAGCTGCGTACCTGGCGCAAGGACCCCGCCAACCCCGTCATCCCTGAACCTCCGTCCGACCTGCCGCTGGTCGCGTTCCGCGACCACTGCGTGTGGTCGGAGAACGGACTCTGGCACCAGCTGATCGGCGCCGGAATCCGCGGTGTGGGCGGAGCCGCCCTGCTCTACACCTCGCGCGACCTGCGGTCGTGGCAGTACCACGGGCCTCTGCACACCGGCGACGCCGGCGCTCACCACCCGGTGTGGACCGGCACCATGTGGGAGTGCGTCGACCTGTTCCCGCTCGCCGACCGCCACGTGCTCGTCCTGTCCGCATGGGACAACGGCACCACCCACCACCCCGTCTACTACACCGGCCGCTACGCCGACACTCGCTTCACCGCTGATCCGCCCGCGCTGCTCGACTACGGCAAGCGGTACTTCTACGCACCCCAGTCCATGCGCGACGACATCGGACGCCGGATCATGTTCGGCTGGATCCAGGAAGGACGGTCCAAGGCCGCAGCCGTCCAAGCCGGCTGGTCCGGCGTCATGTCCCTGCCCCGGCAGGTGTCGCTCGACACGACCGGCCATCTCCGCCTGGCACCCGTCGCCGAAGTCGCCTCGCTGCGCGGCGCACGGGCCAGTACCCCGGCGCACCAGTTGACCGCTGGGGACACCATCTGGCTTGAGAACGTCCACGGCGACCAGCTCGACATCGAAGCACGAATCACCATCGGCGAAGGCGCGTCGGTCGAACTCGCCATCCGCAGCACCCCGGACGGCGCCGAACGCACGGTCCTCGTCCTCGACCGCGCCAACCAGGAGCTCCGACTCGACCGCTCCGCCAGCAGCCGCCAGCCCGACCTCGACACCACGCCCCTGCGCGGGCACCTCCCGATGGACACCGACGGCACCGTCTCCCTGCGGATCCTCGTCGACCACTCGGTGGTGGAAGTCTTCGCCAACGGGCGAGCCCTGACCGCCCGTGTCTACCCGACCCGGGCCGACGCCCTCGGCGTCACCATCGCCGCCACCGGCGGAAGCGCACGGCTCCACCATCTCGACGCGTGGACCATGACCGACATCTGGACCGCCCCCCGCGCCCTGCGCCCCTGACCGCCGAGGAGACGGCCATGCACGACCCCACGACACTCAGCTTTCTGCCACCGCGGCTCCACCCGGGCCTTCGCAGCCGCTCCATCACCGCCGAGAACCCCACCGGCGGCAAAGGCGCCGGCGGTCGCACCGCGTCCATGCTGGGCCCAGGACGCAAGGGCCGGCCCTGCCTGACCCTTCCCGCGGGTCAGACCACCACGCTGGCCGACATCGACGGACCCGGCCGGATCACCCACCTGTGGTTCACCTTCCCCGACCACACCGACGCGGTCGGCTTCGTCCTGCGCGACATCGTCCTGCGCGCCTACTGGGACGGCGAAACCGAGCCGTCGGTGGAAGTCCCGATAGGCGACTTCTTCTGCTGCGGATTCGGCGCCCGCGCGCTGGTCACCTCCCTGCCCATCGTCGTGGCACCCACCGGCGGAATGAACTGCTACTTCCCCATGCCGTTCGCCACCAACGCACGGCTGACCGTCACCAACGAGCACCCCGTCGACGTCGAGGGCTTCTTCTTCCAGATCGACTACGAGCTCTCCGACCACGTCGACGAGCACACCGGCAGGTTCCACGCCCAGTGGCGCCGCCAGAACCCCACCACCGCCGGCCTCGACTACACCATCCTGGACAACGTCACCGGCCGCGGCGCGTACGTCGGCACGTACCTCGCCATCACGGCCCTGCAGCGCCACTGGTGGGGCGAGGGAGAGGTGAAGTTCTACCTCGACGGCGACGACGAGCACCCGACGATCTGCGGGACCGGCACCGAGGACTACGTCGGCGGGGCCTGGGCCTTCCAGGACCGGCTCAGCGCCGACCAGGAACCGCGGGTCCTCACCTTCAACGCACCCTTCTGCGGCTACCCCCAACGACTCACCAACGACCCCTCCCGGCAGAGCGTGTACGCCACCGCCATGGCACCCAGCCACGGCCTCTACCGCTGGCACCTACCCGACCCGATCCACTTCGCCACCGACCTGCGGGTGACCCTGCAACAGATCGGCCAGGTCGGCCCCGGAATCTTCGAACGCAGCGACGACGTGTCCTCCGTCGCGTACTGGTACCAACACGAGCCACACACCCCGTTCCCTGCCTTCCCGCCACGCGACGACCGGACGCCACGGTGAACACCGCCAACATGGCCCGATTCGCCGTCGTCGGAGAAGCGATTGTCGACGTCGTCACCACCGCCGACGGGCAGACCCGAGAACTGCCCGGCGGGTCGCCCACCAACGTGGCGGTCGGCCTCGCCCGCCTCGGCAACCCCGCGACGCTGCTCACCCACATCGGCGCCGATCCCCACGGCGACCTGCTGCGCCGCCACCTGACCGCCAACAGCGTCACCATCCACCAGGCTGCCACGGCCACGTTGCCCACCAGCGTGGCCTACACCCACGTCGACCCCGACGGGCAGCCCCACTACCGGTTCGACGTCCAATGGCCGGTCGACACCGTGAGCCCACCCCACGGCGTCACCCACGCCCACTTCGGCTCACTCGGCGCGTTCCTCGAACCCGGTGCGACCGCCGTGCGCACCTGGCTCGGCCAGGCCGGCGTCATGACCTCGTACGACCCCAACTGCCGACCCGACCTCATGGGACCACCGGACACGGCCCGGCGCCGCGTCGAGAACCTCGTGGCCGGCGCTGGCATCGTCAAAGCCAGCGACCAGGACCTCGCCTGGCTCTACCCCGACACCAGCATCGAGGACGTGGCTGCCCGGTGGCTCGCCGCCGGTCCCGCCCTGGTCGTCGTCACCCAGGGCGCCGACGGCGCGTACGCCACCACCGCCGGCGTCACGATCCGCGTCGAGGCACCCCGCGTTCGCGTCGTCGACTCCGTCGGCGCCGGCGACTCCTTCATGGCCGCGCTGCTCGACGGCCTGCACCGGCACGGGCTCCTGGATCACCAGGCCCTGACCCACGCCGACCCGGAAACACTGCACACGGTGCTCACCCGCAGCGCTACGGCCGCCGCGATCACCTGCACCCGACCCGGAGCTGACCCCCCGACGCTCACCGAACTCGACACGATCACCTGCTGACAGTGGGTGGCGCTGGGGCACTTTCGGTGATCGGTGCGCCGAGGAACGAGACCCGGCGATGGGGGCCGCGCACGTTGGTGACAAAAGTGTTGACCAGCCGCTAATGGTTGATGAACGGACCCCCTTTCGTTGAGGCTTGTCGTTCCCGTCCACGGCGGGCTGCGTTTCACCGCCCCGACGCTGATCGACGACGCGGTCGTCGAGGTGATCCAGGACCTGGTGCCGCTGGCGCCGCTGCACAACCCGGCCAACCTGGCCGGCATCGCCGTGTTGCGGCGGATCCTGCCGTCGGTGCCTCAGGTGGCGGTCTTCGACACGGCGTTCCACCGCACCATGCCCGCCTCGGCGGTCACGTACGCCATCGACACGGCGGTCGGCGAGCGGTACTGGGTGCACCGGTACGGCTTCCACGGCACGTCCCACGCGTACGTCTCCCGCCGCACCGCGGCGCTGCTCGACCGGCCGCTCGCGCAGGTCAACGTCATCACCCTGCACCTGGGCAACGGGGCCAGCGCCTGCGCTGTCGAGGGCGGTCGCAGCGCGGCCACGTCGATGGGGCTCACCCCGCTGGAAGGACTCGTGATGGGCACCCGCAGCGGTGACCTCGACCCAGCCGTCGTGTTCCACCTGCACCGCGTCGGCAGCATGCCGCTCGACAAGATCGACCGGTTGCTCAACCATCACGGTGGCCTGCTTGGGCTGACCGGCGTCGGCGACATGCGGGAGGTGCTGCGCCGGCGCGACAGCGGCGACCCCACGGCCCGGCTGGCGTTCGACATCTGCTGCCGGCGGATCCGCGCCTACGTTGGTGCCTACTACGCGCTCCTCGGCCGGCTCGACGCCATCACGTTCACCGCCGGAGTCGGGGAGAGACGCCGCCCCCGTACGCGAGGCGGCACTGGCCGGGCTGGAGCGTCTGGGCATCGCGGTGGACGCGCGGCGCAACACCGCGACCGGCGCCGCAGACCGGGTGATCTCTCCTGACGGCGCCGCCGTCACCGTCTGCGCGGTTCCCACCGACGAAGAGCGCGAAATCGCGGACCAGACCCGCTCGCTGCTTACCGCCACCGGCGGCCACCGGCCCTGAACCCCGGCTGCCGGTGGGTGACATCGCGCAGGTGGTGGCTACCGCGTCGTCATGGCTTCAGGTGGACATAGGACCGCAGATGGGAGATGAACCATTCACCGTGTTGCTGGACGCATACGCTGGTGAACTTCGCCGTCAGCGGTGGCTGCACTGCACCGCCGGCGTCGCGGAAGCCGCTGATCTCCGCGTCGCCGTCGACGACGGCGACGCCCGGTGCGGGCCAGTACATCCGGGACACGGTCAGCTTGTGCCGTGTGCCTTTCATGGGACCGTCGAAGGCCGCCGCTTCTTCCGCGCGGATCGCGGCACGGCCGACCGAGACCTGTCCCAGTGGGCTGACCACCGTCCCGTCTTCGGCCCAGCGAGCGGCGAACGCGTCGGCGTCGCCGGCGTTCCAGGCGTTGTCGACTGCCTGATGCAGCTCGACGATCGCCTTCTGCCGTTGGCTGTCGTCCAGCGCGGTGGAACTGGGCACACCAGCCGCGCGGGTCGCATCCGACGAGGGCGGGTCGTTGTTGTCGGATGCGCATCCCACCAGCGACAGTGCCGCAGCGAGAAACCCAGTCGCGATCAGTCTTCGCGTGTACATTCTTGTGACCCTTCTATTCGTGTGACCCGATGACCGAACGTTCGGCCGTCCGCCGTGCGGACCAGGAGTGGGCCGGCAGGAACGCGGCCATGAGGAAGAGGACGAGGATCAGGCCCAGCAGGACCGGCCGGTAGTCCACGACGAGCGTGTCCTTGTACCACTGCACGTCATCAGCCGACAGCGGGCCGGTGGCAGTCTCGGTGCGTCGTTCCGCGTAGACGAGGTAGGTCCAGATCCGCACCACGAAGAATCCCGCGACTGCGGCCACCAGGAGTGTCCGGCGCCGACCCGGCCGCCATCCGACGAACACCACAGCCGGCGCCACGATCAGCTCCAGGACGTTGTTCGCGATGACGAAGTACGGCAGAGTCGGGGCCATCATCGCCGCCAGCGTCTGATAGCTGGTCGACGGTTCGTTCAGGGCGGCGCCCATCAGCAGGATCATCATGATGCCGCCGCACGTCAAAAACGCGCTCGCCAGCACGCCGCCGAAGACGAGCGCGTCCTCCACCTTCGCGCGGACCTGCTCGTGCCGGCCGATCCGCTGGGCCACGCAGCCCACCACGAACGCCCAGGCGAGGCCGATGGTCGCCCCCGCTGCCAGCGCGATGGGGCCAACCCCGCTCGACGCGGCCGACAAGCCATAGACGAGCACCGTGAACGGAACGACGACCAGGTACGGGCTCCTCATCATGCCGTGACCATATTATGGTCAGTCATGAGATGACTATCAGGGTTCCGCCCTAAGGCACTGTAATGATGATGGTCATGACCGACAGCGCGACCCGCTCGTCACCCCTGGCCACGGTGCTGCTCGCCCTCCTCCTGGAAGAGCCGATGCACGCCTACCGGATGCGGCAACTGATCAGGGAACGCAGCAAGGACAGGGTGGTCAACGTGACCCGGACCAACAGCGTCTACCAGACCATCGACCGGCTACGGCGGGATGGCCTCGTCCGCGTACACCAGACAGAACGCTCCGCCGGACGACCAGACCGCACCATCTACGAGATCACCGAACACGGCCGGGCCACCTTGCGGCAGTGGCTCGACGCGATGCTCTCCACCCCGGCACGCGAGTTTCCAGAATTCCCGGCCGCCCTCGCCACGATCTCGGCGACCACTCCCGCCAACGCGCTCCACCAGCTACGGCAACGGGCCGCCACACTGGCCGACGTGATCGCCCACGCAGAGACCGAACTAACCGCGTCCGCCGAATCCGTACCCCGCCTGTTCCTCATCGAAGACGAGTACCGCATCGCGATCCACCGCACCGAGCTGCGATGGATTCGCTCCATCATGGACGACATCGAGACGGGAAGGCTGACGTGGTCACAGGAGTGGCTGACCAGCCTGGCCCGGCACTAACCACGACGGTTCGCGGCAGTGCCACCCGACCGCCGCCCGAACCTGTCCGCAGCGCCAGACACGGCGCCGAGGGGCCCCGCGGCCGCCGCCATAGGTAGTGCCGTCAGCCTGATCCGGACGCGGCGGCGACCGCCACGACGTACGCCGTGGCACCTCACCGACCGGCGGTCCGGAGCCGTAACGGCCGGGTGGACGACGCAGCCGGGCACTGTCCATGATGGACGAGCGCACGACCTACGGAGCCCGGCAACAGCTCCGCGAACTCACCGCGCGGCGCCGGGTCCCGACCACCGCCGTGCGGCGCTGTTCTTGGGGCGGCGCCGCGCGGTCCGATCGGGATAGCAGGTTGAGCCGGGGAAGCCGCCGCACCAGGGGCGGGGTCTCCCATGAGGCGGCCGAGTCCCCAGGGGTCAGGCCGGCGCCGACGAGGGCCAGTCCGACCATGACGGCGGCGCTGATCAGGTGTTCGTCGGGGAACGGGTTGGTCTGCGGGGGGAGGGCCACCGACCACATCATCACGTAGAGCAGGGCACCCGAGGCGGCGGCGACGCGCATGCCGATGCCGAGCGCGAACGCCGACCCGATGGCCAGCAGACCGAGCATGAACGCCCAGTCGGCGAACGCGGTGCCGGCTAGGCCCTGGTAGAAGCCGGCGAACGGGCCCTCCGAACCGCTGAGGAAACCCTTTGTCGGGCTGCCGCCGTTGAGCCAGGACCGCTCGGCCGGGGGGCACCTACGTCGCCGGCACCGCCTCCTCGGTGTCGGCGTTCCTGTCTCCACCGCGGCAAGCGGGGATTCGGCGAACCGGGCCGTACGGCGGCTGTCGGGCCTGCCGCTGGTCCCTGGCCTCCGGCGCGACTGCGCTCAGGACAGCGGCGGCGTCGGCGAGCGTCGTGTTCGCCGTGTCCTCGACCCATTCGCGTTGCACGGTCCCGCCGTCGAAGCGGGCACCGCACCGACCTGCACATCCTGGGCGGCGACGGGTGCACCGCCGCCGCCGGGGAGGGCCGGGACTCTCCGACGATGGGAGCGACCGGGTAGGGCTCACCGCCGGTTGAGCGGCCGGTGGTGGATCACGTTCCGGACACGGGCTCTTGCCCACGCCGACCTCCTCCTATAACTTACGTACCGTAAATCTCGGATCTAACACCGGCAGCGCCAGACCAGAGCCGCCGTTTCAGGGATGTTGCGGGACGTAAGCTGAAGGAGCGTGCGGTGACGTTCTCGATCGTGGCCGTCGACCCGGCGACCGGTGAGATCGGCGCGGCCGTGCAGTCGCACTTCTTCGCCGTCGGTCGCCGCTGCCTGTCCGTCCTGCCCGGGACCGGCGCGGTCGCGTCGCAGGCGTTCGGGGACGCCGGTCACGGGCCCCTCGCTCTCGACGCGCTCTCGCAGCGTGGCGCGGACCCGGCCCGCGTCCTGCGGCGGCTGATGGCCGGTGACGAGAACCGCGAGTTGCGGCAGGTCATGGTCATCGACCCGAGCGGCGCGGCGGCCGCGCACACCGGCTCGGGCTGCATCGGGCACGCCGGACACCGGATCGGTGACGGCGTGGCCGCGGCGGGCAACACGCTCTCCGGCCCCCACTGGCACGACATGGTCGACGCGTACCGGGACACCCCCGGCCCGATCGAGCAGCGCCTGCTCGCCGCTCTGGCCGCCGCGCAGACCGCCGGCGGCGACCTGCGCGGCATGATGTCCGCCGCGCTCAAGGTCGTGGGTCCGGAGCGGACGCGGTGGCCGCAGCCGGGCACTCGCCTGGACCTGCGGGTCGACCACCACCCGACCCCGATCGAGGAGCTCTCCCGCCTGGCGGCGCTCTCGGCGGCGCACCGCAGGCTCACTGCTGGCGTGCTCGCCCCGGGCCGGATCGTCGGCACCGGCGCGGCGCCGATCGACGACACGAACGCACCGGCGATCCTCGACGACCTGGCCGAGGCGCAGCACGCCTTCGGCGACGACCCGGAACCCACCTTCTGGCGCGGTGTCGTGGCGGCGCGGGTCGGCCGCGACGCCCTCGCGGCCGCCTGTTTCGCGCGGGCCGTCGCGCTGCACCCACCGTACGAACAACTCGCCGGCGCACTCGAACGCGCCGGCCGGCTCCGGCTTCCGCCGGGTGGACTCCGCGCGCTCCTGGCCGCCCACCCGGACGCCCCACCCCCCACGACCGTCCAATCTGGTCGGAACGGACAGATGGAGACCCCCAGCACATGAGACGAAAGCACATCGCGCCGATCCTGGCGGCCGCGCTCACCGGCCTCGTCGCGCTCAGCGGATGCCAGGGCGGGTCGCAAGGCGACTCCGGCGGCCGGTCGCACAGCTTCATCATCGGCGCCGGCGAGGTGGACGGGCTCGACCCCGTCCAGACCAAGACGATGACCGCCCAGATGGTCGTGGCCAACCTGTACGCCAACCTGATCGAGCAGAAGATGGTTCCCGTGGCCGACGGCTACCTTGACGGCACCGAGGAGTACGTCAACAGCATCGTCAAGAGCTACGAGACCTCCGCCGACGGCAAGGTCCTCACCTTCACGCTCGCCGACGGCCTCACCTTCGCCGACGGGTCGCCGCTGACCGCCGACGACGTCGTCTACACGATGAAGCGGACACTCTCGGACGCCTCCTACGTAAGCGGCTCCAGCACCGTCTTCATGCACATCAGCGACGCGGAGAAGCAGATCGTCGCGGTCGACCCGGCCACCGTCCGGGTCACTCTGGACTCGCCGGCTCCGGCGCTCAACGCGTTCCTCGCCCTGAGCACCTTCGGCATTCTGAACGCGGAGAAGGGGACGGCGAACGCCGGGGCCAACGGCGCCGCCACCGAGTTCTTCGTCAAGAACGCGACGCCGTCCGGTCCTTTCACGCTGGAGTCCTGGAACGCCGGCGAGAGCGTCAAGCTCGCCAAAAACCCCAAGTACGTGCATGCCGGCGACGTCTATCCCGAACAGCTGACCATTCTCAACATGGCAGACGAGGACCAGCGCTACCTGGCGCTGAAGAACGGCGACATCGACGTGGCGCTCGACCTCTCGCCGCGGCTGGTCAAGGAGGCGTCCTCGGAGCCGGCGCTGACCGTGCACAGCATGCCCAGCAACACGCTCTACTACCTGGGCATGAACGCCAAGGTGGCGCCCTTCGACAACAAGCTCGTCCGCCAAGCGGTGGCCGCCGCCGTCCCGTACGAGCTGCTGATGCAGGAGGTCCTGCTCGGCCAGGCGAGCCCGGCGTACGGGGTGGTCCCGCACAACATGGCGACCAGCACCGCCCCGTCGGAGACGGCCACCCAGTACCAGACGGACCCGCAGCGGGCCAAGCAGCTGCTCGCGCAGGCGGGCGTGAGCAACCTGACCGTCGACCTGTCGATCTCCTCCGCGGACCCGATCTCGGTGGACTCGGCCGTCCACATCCAGACAGCGCTCGCCCAGGCCGGCATCAAGGTTCAGATCAAGCAGCTGGCCGACGCGGACTTCGAGACGAAGAGCAAGGCTCAGGAGCTCGGCTTCTTCGTCGCGAACTGGGCCTCGTGGGTGCAGGATCCGTTCTTCCAGATGCGTGCCCTGCTGCTCACCGACCGGGCGACGAACCGGACGGGCTTCGCCAACGCGGAGTTCGACAAGCTGGTCCTGGACGGTATCGCCGAGGGCGACAAGGCGAGGCGCGACGAGCTGTCGGCCCAGGCACAGCGGATCGTGGTCGACGAGGCGTCGTTCGTCGGCCTGTTCACCAAGAACCTGACCGTCGTGACACGGTCCGATGTGGACGGCATCACGCTGGCGGACGACCAGCTGCTGCGCCTGAAGTACCTGTCACGCAAATGACGTCCCGGATCCGCCGGGCCGGCCGACTCCGGCCGGCCCGGCGACCCAACCTGCCGTGGAGCGCAATCCCTTGACCAGGTATCTCCTGCGCCGCCTGCTGTCGAGCGCGATCACCATCGCGCTCATGGCGGTGCTCGTGTTCTTCGCCTCCCGGGTGCTGCCGGGCGATCCCGCGGTCATCCGTGCCGGCAACGACGCCACGCCGGAGCTGATCGCCAGGATCCGCGCCGAGCACGGTCTGGACCGCCCGCTGTACGAGCAGTTCTTCCACTACCTCGGCGGCCTGCTGCACGGGGACCTGGGCACGTCGGTGCGGACGGGCAACCCCGTTTCAGCGGATCTGCTGACGTTCCTTCCAGCCACATTGGAACTGAGCCTGCTGGCCTTCGTCGTCGCCGTCCTGGTCGGCGTCACCGTCGGCACGGTCGCCGCCGCCAAGGCGGGGCGGTGGCCGGACGCGGCGGCGCGCGGCTTCACCGCGGTGGGCGGCTCGATGCCGAGCTTCTGGCTAGCCCTGATGGCCATCTTCGTCCTCGTCTACACCCTGGGCCTCTTCCCGAGCCCGGTGGGACGGCTGCCGCTGGGCACCAGTGCGCCGCCGCGGCACACCGGCTTCCTGACGATCGACGCGCTCCTCGCCGGTGACGGCGCCCTCGCCGCGTCGGCGCTCGCCCAACTCGCGCTGCCGGCGCTCTTGCTGGGAACGCTCAGCTCGATCGCGCTCGCGCGGATCACCCGTACGGCGATGATCGACGCCCTGAGCGCCAGCCACACGCGGGCCGCGCGCGGCCTGAACCTGCGACGCCGGCACATCCTGGTGCAGGAGGGCTTCCGCAACGCCCTCCCGACGATCCTCACCTCGATGGGCTTCGTCGCCGGGCACCTCATCGCCGGCAACATCATCGTCGAGCAGATTTTCTCGTGGCCCGGGATCGGGCGGTACCTGAGCACCGCGATCTCGCAGAGCGACCTGGACGTCGTGCAGGGCTTCGTGATCGTCGTCGGCATCGGCTACGTGCTCATCAACCTCGTCGTCGACCTTCTGTACGTCGTCTCGGACCCGCGCATCGACCTGAGGAGGGCAGGATGACGACCGCCACGGTGCCCGTCTCCGCGCGGCGCCGCCGACTGGCCCTGCCGCGCGGCCACGGCGACCTCGGACTGCGCATCGGCCTGCTGCTACTGGCCGTCCTGGTGCTGATCGGCGTGGTCGGCCCGCTGCTGCTGCCCGACCCGAACGCCACCACGGCCGGCCAGTCGCTGCTGCCGCCGAGCCCCGAGCACCTGTTCGGCACCGACCGGTACGGCCGCGACCTGCTCGCCCGCACGGTCGCCGCGATCCGCCTCGACCTCGTGCTCGGCATCGGTGTCGCCGTCGCGGCGATGCTGCTCGGCTCGCTGCTGGGTGCCCTCGCCGGCTACCTCGGCGGCATCGTCGACGAGGTGGTCATGCGCCTCACCGACGCCCTGCTCGCCTTCCCCGGCTTCGTGCTCGCCCTGATGGTCGTGGCCTTCACCGGCAACAGCCTGGTCTTCATGGCCATCGGCGTCACGATCGGCTCGATGCCCCACTTCGTGCGGCTGTCCCGCGCGCGGGCACTGTCGGAACGGGAGCTCGACTACATCCCCGCCAGCAAGCTGGCCGGCAGCGGACGCGGCGACATCATCTTCGGGCACATTATGCCGAACACGATCGGTGCGCCGCTGATCCAGACCACCGTCACGGCGGGATGGGCGATCCTCGACATCGCCGCCCTGTCGTTCCTCGGCGTCGGCGTCCAGCCGCCCACCGCCGAGTGGGGCACCATGATCTCGGAGGGCTACAGCGAGATCCTCACCGGCAAGTGGTGGCCCGCGTTCTTCCCCGGCCTGTTCATGCTCTTCGCCGTGCTGGCCTTCCAGCTCATCGGCGACGGGCTCTCGAAATGGAAGAACACATGAACCTTCTCGCGGTCAACGACCTCGATCTCCGCATCGCCCGGACCGGGCAGACGCTGCTACGCGACGTCACCGTCTCGATCGAGCGCGGTTCGATCGTCGGCCTGGTCGGCGAGTCCGGCTCCGGCAAGTCGATGTTCTCGCTGGCCCTGATGGGGCTGCTGCCCACCGGCATCGAGGTCACCGGCGGCACGGCGGAGGTGGCGGGCCAGCCGGTCTTCCGCGGCGCGTCGCACTCCTACGACACCGCCACGCGGGACCGGATCGCGCTCGTGTCGCAGAACCCGCGGGCCGCCCTGAACCCGACCATGCGGATCGGCAAGCAGATGGTGCGGGTACTGCGGGAGCGCCACCGGATGGGCAAGGTCGAGGCGCGGGACGAGGCCCGGGAACTGCTGCGCAAGGTGGGGATCTCCGACCCGACCCGGGTCGAGCGCGCCTACCCGCACCAGCTGTCGGGCGGGATGTGCCAGCGGGTCGTCATCGCGATGGCGCTCTCCGTCAAGGCACCCGTGCTCATCGCCGACGAACCCACGACCGGCCTCGACGTCACCATCCAGGCGCAGATTCTGCTGCTGCTCAAGGAGCTGATGGCCGACGGGGACCGGGCGGTTCTCATGGTCACCCACGACCTCGCGGTGGTGAGCAGCATGTGCGACCAGGTGATCATCCTTTACGGCGGCCAGGTCATGGAGGTGGGCCCGACACGGGACATCTTCCTCGACCCCGTGCATCCGTACACCCGTTTTCTGCTCGAAAGCCTCGAAGACCATGTGCCGAGCGCCGACGACATTGGCGACCGGGTGACGGAGGCGTCGGTGGACTTCTCCATCACCGGCTGCCGCTTCGCGAAGCGGTGCCCGTTCAGCACGGAGCTGTGCCACCGCGAGCCCCCGCCCGTACGCCGGAGCGGGGCACGGACCGTCCACTGTCACCACCGGGGTGCCTCGTGAGCCCGCTGCTCGAGGTCGACGACCTCGTCATCACCTACGCGAACGGCCGGCGGCGCGTCTCCGCCGTACGCGGCGTCAGCTTCGCCGCCGAGCCGGGCGAGACGATCGCCCTGGTCGGCGAGTCCGGGTGCGGGAAGTCGTCGACCGCCCGCGCTGTCGCCGGCCTCGAGGCGGCCACCGCCGGCCGGATCCGTGTGGCCGGCCACGACGTCGGAGCCATCGCCCGGGACCCGAAGCTGCGCCACCTGGTGCAGATGGTGTTCCAGCACGCCGACCAGTCACTCGACCAGACGTGGACGGTCGAACGCATCGTCGCCGAGCCCCTGGCCCGGATGCACCGCACGGGGCGCGGCGCCTCCCACGACCGGGTCGTCACCGCGCTCGCCGAGGTCGGGCTCGGCGCCGAGTACCTGAGCCGGCGGCCGCGCGACCTCTCCGGCGGGCAGGCCCAGCGCGTGGCCATCGCCCGCGCGCTGATCACCCGGCCCCAGCTTGTGGTGCTCGACGAGCCCACCGCGAGTCTGGACCAATCGGTGCGGTCGCGGGTGCTCTCACTGCTTCAGAGCCTGCAGGCCGAACGGACGATGACCTACGTCTTCATCTCCCACGACCTGGCCAGCGTGCGCAGGATCGCGCACCGTGTGGCCGTGATGTACCTCGGTCGCATCGTCGAGGTAGGACCCACCGCCGAGATCTTCCGCGACCCCAAGCACCCGTACACCCGGGGCCTGCTCGAATCCGAACCGCGGGTGACGCCGGACGAACCGTGGGAGATCACCCCCATGACAGGCGAGACGCCCAGCCCGTCGGCCATCCCTGCGGGCTGCGCCTTCCAGGGGCGGTGTCCGCTCGCCGGCCCGGAGTGCGCGGCCGTCGATCCCCCGCTCATCGAGGTCGCCGGTGGCCGGCTACTGGCCTGCGTGAAGAAGGACTGATACGTGTCCATACTGTCCCGGCACCGGCCGGCACGCCTCCTGTCGGCCGCGGCGCGCCGCCTGCCGGAGATCCTCGACGACCTGAAGCTCCTCGTCGAGTGCGAGTCCCCGTCGGCGGCCCCGGCCGCGCTCCACGCATGCGCCGACCGCATGGAGGGCCTGGTTCTCACCCGGGTCGGACGCCGGGTCGAGTGGCGCGGCGAGGAGCTGCCGCACCTGCGGTGGCGGTGGGGTGGTCCGGCGAACCGCGTCCTGATGCTCACCCACTTCGACACGGTCTGGCCCCTCGGCACGCTCGCTGACTTTCCCTTCTCGCACGAGGACGGCGTGGTCCGCGGCCCTGGCAGCTTCGACATGAAGGCGGGGATCGTCATCGCGGTGCACGCGCTGGCGGTGCTGCGGGAGGTGGACGGCGACGGGGCGCTCGACGGGATCTGCCTGCTCTCCACCGCCGACGAGGAGCTGGGGTCCGGCGGCTCACGCCCGTTGATCGAGAAGGAGGCGGCGGGCTGCCGGGCCGCCCTCGTCTTCGAAGGCGCCGGCGTCGACGGCGCGCTCAAGACCGCTCGCAAGGGCACCTCGCACTACGTGCTGCGCGTGCACGGCAAGGCCTCCCACGCCGGGCTGGAGCCGGAACGAGGCGTGAACTCGGCGCTGGACGCCTCCCGCCTCACCATCGCCGCGGCAGAGCTGTCGGACCCAGCGCGGGGCACCACCGTGACGCCGACCCTGGTCACCGCGGGCACGTCCCGCAACACCGTCCCGGACCTCGCCGAGATCTCCCTCGACGTGCGGGCTGCCGACCCCGACGAGCAGCGGCGCGTCGACGACGCACTGCGGCGGCTGGTGGCGGAGCCGTCACCGATCGGGTGCGGCATCGAGCTGGTGGGCGGGCCGAACCGTCCACCCATGACCGGGCGGACATCCGCGGCACTCTACGCGACCGCCCGGCGGGTCAACCGCGCGCTCGACCTGCCCGAGCTGACCCAGGTCTCGGTCGGCGGCGGGTCGGACGGCAACCTCACCGCCGCGCTGGGCATCCCCACGCTGGACGGGCTCGGCGCGGTCGGCGGCGGCGCGCACACCCGCGAGGAGCGGGTCAGCCCCGACCGCCTCGTCGACCGGGTGGCCCTCGTCGCCGCGCTCCTCGCCGAACTGCTCGACCACCCGACGACAGGAGACGACCGTGGCTGAGCCGCTGGACCCGTTCGCCGCCGCGACGGAGGTCGCACGCCGCATCCGCGAGCGGGAGGTGACGCCGCTGGAGGTGGCGCGGTTCTACCGCGACCGGGTGGACCGCCTCAACGACCGTCTCAACGCGATCGTCTGGCTGGACGACGCGTTCCTCGACCGCGCTGAGCGCGCGATCCGGGAGCTGGCCGACGGTCGCGACCTCCCGCCGTTCTTCGGCGTGCCGATCGCGGTCAAGGACGTCCAGAACGTCGCGGGACAGCCGAACACGAAGTCCTCACTGGCCGTCACGGACACGCCGCAAGAGCACGGCGACCTCTTCGTCGAGCGGCTGCTCGCCGCCGGCTTCACGCCGATCGGCCGATCCGCCTCGTCCGAGCTGGCGGCGACGCCGACGACCGAGAGCATCAAGCACGGTGTCACCCGCAACCCCTGGCATCCGGAGGTGAGCCCGGCCGGGTCCAGCGGCGGGTCCGCGGCGGCGATCGCCGCGGGCATGGTGCCGGCGGCGACCGCCACGGACGGCGCCGGCTCGATCCGCCTCCCGGCGTCCGCCTGCGGGCTCGTCGGCCTCAAGCCCACCCGCGGGCTGCTCCCGCAGCAGGTGCCGAACTGGGAGGGCTCGTCGGTCGACGGCGTGCTGACCCGGACCGTCGCCGATACCGCCGCGATCCTGGACGTCGTCGCCGCGCCGGACCCGTACGCCTGGACGGTGACCGCGACCCCGCCGCCGGCCTACTCGCGGGCCCTGGACGACGATCCGGCACGCCAGCGGATCGCCCTGCTGCTGCGGGCCCCCGGCGGCGTCGAGGTCGACGCGGAGTGCGTGGCGGCGACCAGGGAGGTCGCGGACCGGCTCGCCCGGGACGGACACGAGATCGTCGAGGTGGCGCCGACGATCGCGGAGAGCCCGGCGATCGACCTCTACCGCCGCTTCGTCGGTCCCGCCGGCAGCCACCTGCTCGACTACGACCTCAGCCAGCCGATGCAGCCGGGCGTGCGCGCGCGCCTGCGCCTCGTCGAGGACATGTCGGTACGCGATTACGTGCGCGCCGTGGCCGGGCTGAAGCGGCTGACCCGCGACCTGGTCCGCCCATGGGTCGAGGACTTCGCCGTCCTGCTGACACCGACGAGCGCGGTCCGCACCCCGCTGCACGGCGTGGTCACCCACGAACACAACCACCCCGACCAGGGGCAACCGACCCTCAAGGCGGTCGGGGCGTTCGCCAGTTGGGTCAACGTCGCCGGGCTTCCCGCAATCTCGCTGCCGACCCACACCGACTCGCGCGGCGCACCGCTCGGCGTCCAGCTCGTCGGCGGCCCGTTTGCCGAGGCCTCGCTGCTCAGGCTGGGCCGGCGGCTCGAACGGCAGTACGGCTGGCCCGACCGCCGCCCGGCCGGGTTCTGAAGGAGAGAGAACGATGACAGACGCAGGAAGCGAACAGAAAGGTCACCGCAACCCCATGGGAATGGACACCACCGAGTACGACAAGCGACAGGTCCTCGCCCTGCACAAGCAGTGGTGGAAGGCGAACGTCGGGCTCGACATCCCGGCCATGCGCGAATGCTTCCCCTCGGGCAACGCCTTCTCGATGTTCAACCGCAACAGCTTCACCTACTTCGGCGTCGACGAGGTGGCCAGGCTCTGGCAGCACTTCATCGACACCGACATCCCGCCCCGCCTTACGCAGACCGTCGCGATCCTGCGCATCGAGACCCGCGCGGACACCGCCTGGGTCATCAGCGAGCTCACCTACCGGCGCGTCGCTCCTGTCCAGACCGAACGGCACTGGGAGAAGCCCGACGTCGACGAGACCTTCGGCAGCAAGGCGACCGAGATCTACCACCGCGACAACGGCGCCGGTGTGCCCGAGTGGAAGATGTGGCACTTCCACTCCGGACCGCTCCAGCCCTTCGAGGAGCCGCGGCCCGCGTTCGACGACACGCTCGCCGACCGGGGCCTCGGCGGCAACCCGTACGGCGAGCCGATCACGTACACCTTCACCCTCGACCGGCCGGCCTGAGGAGTACGCGGACGATGACGCAGAAGCGCCCCACCCGGATGTCGCTGATGCTGAGCAGCGCGGTCCCGCCGGACCAGACCCTCGCGGTCGCACGGTCCGCCGAACGGTCCCGCTACGCCAGACTCTGGATCACCGAGGACTACTTCCGTAAGGGCGCCTTCTCCACCGCCGGCGCCGTGCTCGCGGCGACCGGCGGCATCGAGGTCGGCCTCGGCATCGCGTCCGCGTACGTGCGAAGTCCCGCGACCTTCGCCATGGAGATCGCCACCCTGGACGCCATGTTCCCGGGCCGGTTCGCGGCCGGCATCGGGCTCGGCAGCCCGCGGGCCCTCGACGCCCTGGGCCGCCGGCCCGACAAGGCCATCGGCTCGTTGACCGGCCGCCTGCGCACCCTGCGCGGGCTGCTCGCCGGCGCGGACACGCGGTGGCGCGACGAGTTCGACACCCTGGACGGCGTGCGGCTGGACTATCCCGCGACGACGCCCCCGCGCCTGTGGGTGGCCGCCGAGTCCCCGCAGATGCTGCGGCTGGCCGCGCGGGAGTCGGACGGGCTCATCCTCTCGGCGCTCTCTTCGCCGGGATACGTCTCCTGGGTACGCGAGGAGATCGCACCCGCGCTCGCCAAGCGGGGCGTGGAGCCGCCAATCGCGGCGTTCGTCTACACCAGCGTCCACGAAGACGAGGAGGTCGCCTTCCGCAACGCGCGCGAGCTGGTCGCCGCCCGGCTCGCGTCCGGCCGGGCGGCGCCGACCCTCGCCCGGAGCGGCCTCTGGGCGGAGGTCGAGCCGCTGCTCGGCCGGCCGGTCGACGACGTGCGGCAGCGGCTGCGGCCGGAGGTGGTCGGGAGCTTCGTCGCGTACGGCACGGTGGAGTCGTGCGGGGAGCGCCTCCTCGCGTACGCCGCCGCCGGCGTGGACGAGATCGCGCTGGCCCCGATCCCGGTGGCTGGGAAGCTCCACCTCACCGAGGTGATGCCGCTCCTGGCCCGGTTCGTCCCCGCGACACAGTGAAGACCCCGCCGTGGGGACGCTGGCGCTATCGTCTCCCTGCGGCGGCCGCCATGACCGAAGGACCGACAGTGACCCTCGACGAGACGCAGATCCAGAGCACCGACTCGGACAACCGCATCCTGGTCAGCCCGCGGGACCGGTACGCGGCCCGGCTGCAGATGAACGTGTCCGCGGCGAACCTGCGGGCCCGGGTGCTCGACGCCGAACTGAGAAACCTCAAACGGACCTTCGACCACCTTGGCGAGGACGACTCGCTCGTGCGGGCTGCCAGCGGCATCGTCAGTGCCCGGCGCCGGTTCATCGTCGGCGCGGGCAAGAGCCTCGCCCACGCCACGCTGCTCGCCTGGGACCTCTCCGCCGGCCTCGGCCAGGTGCTGCTGGTCGACGAGGTCACCGTCCGCTCCCTCGACGTGCTCGTCGACGTACGCCCGAGCGACGTCCTCGTCGCCTTCTCGTTCCGGCGGTACCAGCGCCGCACGGTGACGGTCGCCGAGGAGTTCGCGGCGCAGGGCGGCGTCGTCATCGGGATCACCGACGCCCCGGACGCGCCGATCGCCCGGATCGCGCACGAGGTCGTCGTCGTGCCCACGGTGAGCGCCTCCTACGCGGACTCGCCGACCGCCGTCGCCGCGGTCATCCACCTGCTCACGACGCTCACCACGGCGAGCGCGAAGGGTGCGCGGCGTAGGCTCGCCGAGCGGGAGCGCCTGCACCGCGCGCTCGACACGTACCTGGAATGACGGCGACGCCGGAGGCGCACGAGTGAGGGTCATCGGCATAGATCTCTACCGGGTCCGGCTGCCGCTCCGCTTCACCTTCGAGACCAGCTCCCACCGCAAGGACGCGATCGAGCACATCCTCGTCCGCTTCCAAGACGAGTCGGATCTCGACGGCTGGGGCGAGATCGCGTGCGGCAACGGACCGTGGTTCTCCGCGGAGTACGTCTCGACCGCGTGGGCCGTGGCCACGCAGTTCCTCGCCCCCGCTGTGCTCGACGAGGAATGGCGGCACCCCGCCGACCTGACCGCCCGGTGGTCGGGAATCGCCGGGCACCAAGCGGCGAAGGCGGGCTTCGACGGCGCGGCGTGGGACCTGGCGGCCCGGCGCGACGGCGTGCCGCTCGCGGTAGCGCTCGGCACGTCGCCGAGAGCGATCCCCGTCGGTGTGTCGGTCGGCATCGAGAAGTCCGTCGAGCGGCTGGTCGAGCGGGTCGGCGGCTACCTGGCCGAGGGGTACCACCGGGTGAAGCTCAAGATCCGGCCAGGCTGGGACGCCGAGCCGGTCCGGGCGGTACGGTGCGCGTACCCGGATCTCCTGCTGCACGTCGACGCGAACGGCGCCTACCGGCCGGGAGCGGAGTCCGACGAGGTCATGCGCCAGCTGGACGGGCTGGATCTGGCGATGGTGGAACAGCCGTACCCGGGCCGCGATTTCGTGTCCCACGCCCGGCTGCGGCAGCGGATCGCGACGCCGCTGTGCCTCGATGAGTCCATCGAGGACGCCGCTGACCTGGACACCATGCTGGCGCTGGACGCGGCCCGCATGGTCAACATCAAGGTCTCCCGGGTGGGCGGCCTGACAGCGGCGCTGGCGCTCGCCCGCCGGTGCGCGGACCACGACGTCGGCGTCTGGTGCGGCGGCATGCACGAGTTCGGCGTGGGTCGTGCCGCCAACATCGCCTTCGCCTGCGACCCGGCCTTCGACTACCCGAGCGACATCTCGGGCTCCGACAAGTACTTTGCGCGGGACGTCGTCGATCCGCCGATCGTGGCGCGGAACGGGTACGTCTCCCCCGCCGCCGGACCGGGCCTGGGGCTCGCGGTCGACCTGGCCTGGATCGAGTCGATCGCTCTCGACACCAGCCGCCACCGAGCCCTTCGCTGACCCGCGGGCATCCGCAAATCGGAGGGGCACATAACTCCGCGCTGGTCGCATCGGTGTCGTCCCGACCGGCAAGCACAACCGAACCCGGGGTCAAGATGATCACCAACGAGCAGCTACCGATGGTGCTGGGCCATACCGCATACGAAAGCGGCTACACGTCGGCAAGGAGACCTACGAGACGGGCCGGGTCCGGCTGCGCAAGTACGTCGTCACCGAAGAGCAACAGCAGACCGTGCCGGTGCGGCGCGAAGAGGTCCGTGTCGAACGCGAGCCGATCACCGACGCGGACCGGGACCAGGCGCTGTCCGGCCCGGACATCTCCGAAGCCGAACACGAGGTGATCCTGCACGAGGAACGCCCCGTCGTGGAGAAGCGGACCGAGCCCGTCGAACGCGTCCGGCTCTCGAAGGAGACGGTGGTCGACGAAGAGACCGTCAGCGGCGACGTGCGCAAGGAACGCATCGAGACCGAAGGCACCACCGACGACGAACGACAACGGACCGGTCCGCCGCGCTTCCGAAGCGCCGCCCACCAACTGAGGCGAAGGCTCGGAGAGCCTGGCATCGTTCTGACCCGTGTGCGCTGGCGGCCCTGGCCGGCCGGGGGTGCCGTCGGGTGCGAGCACCCCCCGCTGTGCCGACGGGGTTCCTCGGCCGGCCGCAGCGGCGGTCGAAGCAGGGGTGCGGGTTGCGGGCCACCGGCTGGCAGCAGTGGTCGAGGCCGGGGCTCAGCGGTCCCCGGCCATCGACGTGTTGACCAGTTCGAGCAGCCGACGGGGGGTCTCCGCCGGGAGGATCTCGCCGTAGTCCAGCGTCACCCCGTAGTCCGCACGGAGGCGGCCGGCGATCTCCAGCATCGCGACGGAGTCGTACCCCATCGCCGCGAAGGGCAGCTCGAGCGCGTCGTCCCGCAGGTTCAGCTCCTCCTCACCGGCGCATTCCCGCAGGAGCCGGGCCAGATCGTCGATCGTGAACGTGGTCATGCGTTCCACCCTTCCGTTCCGCCGCTTCCGCTCAATCTCGGTCGGTGTCGCCGTGCCCGCCGCGCAGCACCATCGCGGAGTTGAACCCACCGTGGCCACGGGCGACGACCAGGGCCGCCGTGAGCGGCTGCCGGCGGGTCCGGGTCACCAGGTCGAGGTCGTATCCGGGCACCGGGCGGGCGACGTTGACCGTGGGTGGGATCACCCCGTGCCGCAGCGCCAGCAGCGCGGTGGCCAGGTCGAGGGCGGACCCACCGGCGCCGAGCCGCCCCGTCATCGTCTTCGGCACGGTCACCGGAACGCCGCGCGGTCCGAAGACCGCTCGCAGCGCCGCCGCCTCCGCCCGGTCCCGCTCCGGGACGCCGGCGCCGTCCGCGAAGACGACGTCGATGTCCGTGGCGGCCAGGCCGGCGTCGGCGAGAGCGTCCTCGATGGCCCGGCGCAGCGCCGGCGGCCGGGCCGAACCGGGCGGCGGATCGAAGGTCGTCGCGTAACCCGCCACCTCGCCGTACCAGGAGTGCACCCCACGGGCCCGTGCGCCGGCCGCGGACTCCAGGACGAGCAGCGCACCGCCGTCCCCGGGCACGTAGCCCGCGGCGTCCGCGTCGAAGGGCAGGTACGCGCGGGCGGCGTCCTCGGCCCGGCTGACCTGCCCGGTCGCCAACCGCGCGACCCAGCCCCACGGGCACGGCGACCCGTCCAGTGCCCCGCAGACCATCGCCGCCGTCCCGTCCCGGACCCGCCGCCGGGCCTGGGCGACCGCGTCGAGCCCGCCTGCCTGGTCGGTGACCAGGACGCCGTTCGGCCCGCGCAGGCCGTGCCTGATCGAGATCTGCCCGGTGTTGACCGCGTAGAACCAGGCGAACGACTGGTACGCGCTCACGTGCTGGGGACCCTTGCTCCACAGTTTCTCCAGCTCGCGCTGACCGAACTCGAAGCCGCCGGCGGTGCTCGCGGTCACCACGCCGATGCCGTACTCGGGCAGGGCGGGCGGGTCCATGGCGGCGTCCCGCAGGGCCCACTCGGCGGCGACCAGCGACAGTCTGGTCAGCCCGTCGGTCTGTGGCAGCAGCCGGCCCGGCAGGTGGTCGCCGGCCCGGAAGCCGGTGACCTCACCGGCCAGCCGGCTCGAGTACCCTCCCGGATCGAAGGCGGTGACCCGTCCGATCGCCCCCCGCCCGGCGACGGTGTTCGCCCAGTGCCGCTCCGTGCCGAGCCCGGTCGGGGCGATCACCCCGATTCCGGTCACCACGGTCGCGGTCATGCGATCCTCCGGTCCGGCCGCGCGAGCAGCATGGCGCTCTGGAAGCCGCCGAACCCGCTGCCGACCGTCAGCACGGTGTCGACCCGCCGTTCGCGTGGCACGACCGGGACGTAGTCCAGGTCGCACTCCGGATCGGCCTCGTGCAGGTTGGCGGTGGGCGGCACGATCCCGTACCGCATGGCCAGCGCGCACGCGGCGATCTCCAGCGAGCCGATGGCGCCGAGCGAGTGCCCGATCATCGACTTGATCGAGCTGACCGGCGTCCGGTACGCCTGCTCCCGGAGGACCCGCTTGAACGCGGCCGTCTCGTGCCGGTCGTTCTGCACGGTGCCGGAACCGTGGGCGTTGACGTAGTCGATGTCCGCCGCAACGACGCGGGCCCGTTCCATGGAGACCCGGATCGCCTCGGCCATCTCGATGCCGTCCGGCCGCAGCCCGGTCATGTGGTAGGCGTTGGCGCGGGTGGCGAAGCCGGCGACCTCGGCGTAGACGGACGCGCCGCGCCGCCGGGCATGCTCCAGGTCCTCCAGGACGAACATCGCCGCTCCCTCGCCGAGCACGAACCCGTCGCGGGTCCGGTCGAACGGCCGGGACGCGGTGGCCGGCTCGTCGTTGCGCGCCGTGGTGGCCCGGATCGCGTCGAAGCAGGCCACCGTGATCGGCGAGATCGGCGCGTCCGTCGCGCCGGCCACCATCACGTCCGCGGCACCCTCGGCGATCAACTCGACGGCGTGGCCGACCGCGTCGAGCCCGGAGGTGCAGCCGGTGGAGACCACCGAGACCGGTCCCTCCGCGCCGACGACCCAGGCCACCTCGGCGGCCAGGGAACTCGGCACCAGGTAGTTGAACAGGTGCCGGACCGCGTACTCCTCGGACACCAACCAGTGGCGGCCGCCGTCGCTGACGGTGACGTACTCCTCCTCCAGGCCCATGGTGCAGCCGACGGCCGTGCCGACGGTCACCCCGGTGCGCGCCGGATCGAGCCGTTCGAGGTCCAGACCGCTGTCCACGAGTCCCTCCCGGGTGCTCACCACGGCGAGCTGGGCAGCCCGGTCGGTGCGGCGGATCTGTTGTGGGGAGAGTCCCTCCGCGGCCGGGTCGAAGTCGCACTCGGCCGCGATCTGCGAGCGGAACGGCGAGGGGTCGAAGAAGGTGATGCGGCGGGTGGCCGTTCGACCGGTGGAGATGAGGTCCCAGAACTGCTTGGCGCCGGTACCGCCCGGTGCGACGACCCCGATGCCGGTCACCACGACACGACGTTTCATTCCCACCGACCTCGCAAGGGTGTGTTGGCTCACCGCACCGAGTAGGACTGCCGAGGGGCGTACATGTTGGCCTCGTTGGTGCAGCGGCTGCGGATCTCCTTGGCGTGCTGCTGGAAGTCCGGGTGGCGCACCGCGTTCCGCCAGGACTCGACGTCGGTCCAGAGTGCGATGTTGACGTACCGGTTCTGCTTGTCCTCGTCGATGTGCCGGCAGAGGGTGTACTGGATGAACCCGGGCTGCCGGGCCATGAACGCGGAGATGTCCGCGAAGACCCGTTCGAACTCGTCCGCCGCGCTGTGCACGTCGAAGGTGTTGACGAAGGTGACCGTCCCGCCGGCCGTCGCGTCGTACCGCTGGACATTCGACATCAGCGCCGTTCCTCTCGAGAATCCGGCGGGACCGCCTCCGATCCCGCTACGACAACGCTGCCGGACGGGTCTAGTGCTCCACTCGACTCTGGCTCGGCCGCGGCCTGCCCAGCCGACGCCACGGGCGGTGCTCAGGTGACGCTGGCCCCGCCGTCCACGGCGAGCACGATGCCGGTCGCGAAGCTCGCCTCCGGCGCGGTCAATTGCCGCACCCACCAGGCGATCTCCTCCGGTCGACCGACCCGGCGGAGCGGAGTGACGGTCGTCATCCACTCCAGGAAGGCGGCGTAGTCCTCGGGTGTGGCACCGGCGCGGACGCCCATCCCGGTCGCCACCACTCCGGGTGCGACGGCCACCACCCGGATGCCGAGCGGTGCGAGTTCCACCGCCCAGGTCCGGGTGAGGAAATCCAGAGCGACCTTGCTGGCACCGTAGACCGAGAAGGTGGGCCAGGCCCGGCGGCCGAGCGAACCCGCACTGCTGATGTTGACCACCGTCCCGCGGGTCTCGGCCAGCGCGGGGATCGCCTGCCGGGTGAGCATCATCGGGGCCAGCAGGTTCACCGCCAGCCCGTCGAGCGCGGCCTGCCGGTCCAGCCGCTCCAGCGGCGCCGGCGTGCCCGACGACGCGTTGTTGACCAGGACGTCGATCCGGCCGAACCCCGCCATCGCGGTTTTCACGATCAGTTCGGGGGTGTCCGGGGCACAGACGTCGGCGACCAGGCAGCTGATGCCCGGGTGCCCGTCGGCGGTCTCCGCGAGCGTCCGCGCGGTGCGTCCCACCACCAGCACCCGGTCACCGCCGTCGGCGTACGCCCGGGCGGTGGCCCGGCCGATCCCGGTGCCGCCGCCGGTGATCACGACGGCCCGGGCTGCGGAGTCGTTGCTCGAATCGTTCACGGCCGGAACGCTAGGCGCCGGCGCTCGAAGCCGAGTCGACGCCGGCCGGCACGACGCTCACCACTGGTCGTCGCGGGTCACCACCCGTTCCCGGACCTTGAGCTCGCCGTCCACCCGGACCAGGACGTCCTCGCAGACGCACATCGCGTGCGGCACCGACCCGCCGCCCCGGACGGTGCGCACGACCAGCACGTACGCCCGTACCCGCAGTTCGCCGCCGGGTTGCGGAAGCACGGAGATCATGGAGTGGCACCGGCGGTACCGCACACCCTGGGCGGCGAGCGTCTCCGCCGCCTCGAGGAGCCCGGCGCGCAGGGCCGCGCGTCCGCGGATCGGCTCCGGCACGGTGGGCGGGGAGAGCAGGGTGGCGTCCTCGGTGAAGGTGCGCGCCGCCTCGTCGGCGGCCCCCTCGTCGAGCAGCCAGATGTGGTGGGCGTAGAACTGCTGCACCTCCGCGTAGAGATCCGCGAAGGTCGCCTGGTCCAGCTCTGCGGTCATGGTGCTCCCGTCCGAGTCGTGGCGCGGTGGCCGGTGTGGTCCACCGCGGCACGCTGACACACGTCCGTCGAGCCCGGCTCGACCCGCGGCCGGACGGTCCGGGATGGAGCGAGGCTGTACCGGGCCTCGAAGCGGCGCGGGCAGCATTCGCACGACGTGTCGTTCTCCAACCGGGAGTCACCTGTGCGCATCATCGACCTCTCCGCACCCGTCGACGCCGCCGGCTACGAGCCTGATCCGGTCACACACGAGGTGCTCAGCCCGCGCGACGGCGCACTCCACATGAGCCGTGAGATGCGCAAGCACTTCGGCATCGAGTTCGACCCGGACGTCCTGCCGGACGGCGAGTTCCTGTCGCTCGACCGGATCTCGCTGACCACCCACACCGGTACGCACGTGGACGCGCCGTCGCACTACGGCTCGGTGGCTGCGTACGGCGACGGACGGCCCCGGCACATCGACGAGATGCCGCTGGACTGGTTCCACCGGCCCGGCGTGGTCCTCAACCTGACCGACACCGGCACCGGCACGATCAGCGCCGCCCGGGTGGAGAAGGAGTTCGCGCGCATCGGCCACGTACCCGCGCCGATGGAGATCGTGCTGCTGCACACCGGCGCGGACCGGCGGGCCGGCACGCCGGAGTACTTCACCACCTTCGCCGGGCTGGACAGCACGGCCGTGCACGCCCTGCTCGACCTGGGCGTGCGGGTGATCGGCACCGACGCGTTCAGCCTCGACGCGCCGTTCGGGTACATCATCGAGCAGTACCGGCGCACCGGCGACCGGTCGGTGCTGTGGCCGGCCCATGTCGCCGGCCGCCTGCGCGAGTACTGCCAGATCGAACGCCTGGCCAACCTCGGCGCGCTGCCCCGGCCGTACGGATTCACCGTCTCCTGCCTGCCGGTGCGGATCGCCGGGGCCGGCGCCGGTTGGACCCGCGCCGTCGCCCTCGTGGAGGAGTGACCCGCGCCGGTGCCGTCCGTCCAGTGAGGCTCCACAGGTTCTCGAGCGCGCACCGTGAGCCTCCAAGGCAACCGTCACACGACCCGGAGGTGCTCGACCGTGCCGACCTCGCTCCAGGACACCATCCGACACACCACGACCGTCAGCGCACCCGTGGACCTCGCGTTCGACCTGGTCGCGGGCCTCCAGCGGTGGCCCGAGTTCCACGGCCCGTCCGTGCACGCCGAGCCGTTGGGCCGGCGGGACGGCCGCGAGTCGTTCCGGCACTGGTGGGTGATCGACGACCACACCGTACGGTCCTGGACCGGGCACTGGCGGTTCGACCGGGACACCCTTCGGATCAGCTACGAGTTCGAACCCGAGGAGCCCGGCGCGGCACCGTCGCGGGGCCAGTTCGCGTTCCTGTCGCTCTCCGACACCCGCACGGAGATCCGGGCCGAGCAGGCGGCCGCCGGGCCGGGGACCTTTTCGGCGGACCGGGTCGACCAGGAGCTCCGTGAGCTGCTCGAACGCTTCCGCTTCGCGGCCGAGCACGCCGAGCGGCGCCACGACCTGGTCGTCGACTTCGAGGACCCGTTGTTCGTGGCCGCGCCGCCGGACGACGCGTACCGCTACCTGTACGAGGCCGACAAGTGGCCCGAGCGGATCCCGCACGTCTCCCGCCTGGTGCTCGAGGAGCCGGTCCCAAACGTCCAGTTCTTCGACATGGACACCCGTACGCCGGACGGCTCGGCGCACACCACCCGCTCGGTACGCGTGTGCCTGCCCGGCACCCTGATCGTGTACAAGCAGATCCACCTGCCGAAGCTGCTCGACGGCCACACCGGACACTGGC
>Ga0164243_10001815_pt1 | contig 35850 bp, 34 predicted proteins | sample OricompcompostOP_FD_108781 | JGI IMG/M metagenome (GOLD analysis project Ga0164243, IMG submission 108781) | Organic Plus compost microbial communities from Emeryville, California, USA - Original compost - Organic plus compost (OP) | ecosystem: Engineered > Solid waste > Mixed feedstock >...
CGCTGCGCGAGGCCAGTTCCTGCTTCTCGGCGTCCCAGGTCAGCGGGCCCTTGGTGACGGGGCAGACCAGCAGTTCAAGCAGCTTGGTGTCCATGCAGGGATGATAGTGGGGCGTCCAGCGCAGAGAAGAAGCCGGGTTCGGGCGCGAGCAGCAGCGGCACGGCCAGTGCGTCCGGCGCCACGCGCCAGAGCTTGGCGGCGTCTTTTTCCGTGCACAGCAGGACTGTGTGCGCGGGCGGCTGCCAGCCGTCGAAGTCGTGGTGGTCGGGCAGCGCGATGCATTCGCGCGGCCGCACGCCGCGCTCGGCCAGCATCTCGAAGAAGCGCTGCGGCTGCGCGATGCCGGCGACGGCCACGATGCCGTCTCGCCCGGCGAGATCGGCCAGCGGGACGCGCCGGCCCTCGCGGTCGACGGCGTGGTCGTCCAGCCGGCGCGGCGCGTGGAAGCCGGCGAAGGCGGGCTGCCGCCCGGTGTGGACCACGATGTCGCAGCGACGCGGCCAGGGCTCGCGCAACGGGCCCGCCGGTAGCAGCCAGCCGTTGCCGATGCCGCGGTCGTCGAAGACGCAGATCTCGATGTCGCGCTGCAGGGCCAGGTGCTGCAGGCCGTCGTCGCTGACGATCAACTGCAGGCCGGGCTCGCGTGCGAGCAGGGCGCGGGCGGCGGCGACGCGGTCGCGGTCGACCTGCATGGGCGCGCCGGTGGCCTGGTGGATCAGCAGGGGCTCGTCGCCGACGTCGCGCGGGTCGCTCGGCGCGATGACGGGCCGGCCGTCGTCGGTGCGGCGCCCGTGGCCGCGCGAGACCACGCCCACGCGCCAGCCGCGCGACTGCAGGTGGCGCACGACGGCGATGACCACCGGCGTCTTGCCCGCGCCGCCGGCCACCACGTTGCCGACCACCACCACCGGCACGGCCACCCGCTGCGAGCGCAGCCAGCCGCACGCGTAGGCGGCGCGGCGCAGCGCGGCCAGCAGGCCGAACGGCAGCGAGAGCGGCCACAGCAGGCAGGCCAGCGGGCCGCGGCGGGTCCAGGCGCGCTGCAGGCCCATCGGCTGCTCCAGGGCGCGCGGGCTCAGCGCGCGGCCTGCGCGGTGGGCTGGGTGGCGAAAGTGATCTGCATCAGGCCGCTGCGGCGCGCGGCCTCCATCACGGTGATCACCGACTGGTGGGCGGCGGCGGCGTCGGCGCTGATGACGACGACACCGTCGCGGCGGTCGCCCGCGGCGGCCTGCAGCGCGGCGGTGACGGCATCGACGCTGCGCTCGGGCAGCACCGTCTTGCCCACCGCGAAGCGGCCGTCGGCGCCCACCGCCACGACGATCTCGCGCGGCCGGTCGCGCTGCGGCTCGGCGTCGGCCACCGGCAGGCGCACTTCCATCTCGGTGAACTTGCTGTAGGTGGTCGACAGCATCAGGAAGATGAGGATCACCAGCAGCACGTCGATGAAGGGGATCAGGTTGATCTCCGGCTCCTCGTCGCTGCCGTGGCGGAAGTGCATGCGGCTCATCGCGGGGCTTTCAGTGCGGCGGCGGCGCGGCTCACTTGCCGCTGCGCAGCGTGGCCAGGTGGCGGGCGAAGCGCTCGCCGGCCAGTTCCAGGTTGAGCAGGTACTCGTCCACGCGGGTGCGGAAGTAGCGCCAGAAGATCAGCGCCGGGATGGCGATGATCAGGCCGAAGGCGGTGTTGTAGAGCGCGACCGAGATGCCGTGTGCCAGTTGCGCCGGGTTGCCGCTGCCCACGCCGCCGCTGGCGGGCGACTGCGAGCCGAAGATCTCGATCATGCCGATCACCGTGCCCAGCAGACCCAGCAGCGGGGCGGCCGAGGCGATCGTGGCCAGCGCGGGCAGGTAGCGCTCGAGCTTGTGCGCGACGGCGCGGCCCCTGGCCTCCATGGCGACGCGTACGTCTTCCTCCGTGCTGCGCGGGTGGGTGTTCATGGTGCGGAAGCCCGCGGCCAGCACCTCGCCGAGCGCGGAGTTCTGCTCCAGGCGCGTCACCACGTCGGGGCCGGGCACGCCGCCCTGCGATGCGGCAATGGCCTCGTCCAGCAGCTTGGGGGGCAGGACCTTGGCGGTCTTCAGGCTCACGAAGCGCTCGATGACCAGCGCGAGGGCCAGCACGGAGCACAGAAGCAGCGGCCAGATCGGCCAACCTGCGGCAACTATGATCGAAAGCAAGAGGTTCCTCCGGGCCCGGGGCCCCGCGAAATGGCGGCGATTATGACCGAGCCCCCGAGCGTGAAATGCGGCCGGCAAGCTGTCGGACTTCGCTCACAGATTCTGTGGACAACTTTGTGACTAACCCCGTTGGCAACCGTCCGCAGGCCGCATCGGCCGGGGCCTGCAACAGATCGAACGATTTTTGGGCAGTGATTTTCTCTTGCGAATCAAGGGCTTGCACGACACCGTGCGGCTGCGCGGCGCGTTGCACACCCCGTGCGCCGCGGTGGCGGCGCCATGTGGACGACCCGGCGGGCCCGGCGGACGGGCGGCGACATGGATGAGGGCCGCGCCGCGGCGCCCCGCGTGTGGGCGGTGGGCGCGCTGTGCCGGGCCGTGGCCGACGCGCTGGCCGCCCGCTTCAACCCGGTCGCGGTGGAGGGCGAGATCTCCGGTTTCTCCCGGGCCGCGAGCGGGCACTGCTACTTCGCGCTGAAGGACGCGGCGGGCCAGCTGCGCTGCGCCATGTTCCGGCGCGCGGCGGGCCTGCTGGACTTCGACCCCGCCGAGGGCGACCGGGTGGAAGTGCGCGGCCGCCTGGCCGTCTACGAGCCGCGCGGCGATCTGCAGCTGGTGGTGGAAAGCCTGCGCCGCGCGGGGCAGGGCGCGCTGTTCGAGGAGTTCCTGCGCCGCCGCGCGCGGCTGGAGGCCGAGGGCCTCTTCGACGCGGCGCGCAAGCGGCCGATCCCGCCCGTGCCGAGGCGCATCGGGCTGGTCACGTCCCTCGGCGCGGCGGCGCTGCACGACGTGGCGACCGCGCTCGGGCGCCGCGTGCCGCACATCCCCGTGGTGCTGGCGCCGGCCGCGGTGCAGGGCGCCGGCGCGCCGGCGGAACTGATCGAGGGGCTGCGCCGCCTCGCGGCCCTGATGCCGCCGGTCGACGTCATCCTGCTGGTGCGCGGCGGCGGCTCGATCGAGGACCTGTGGGCCTTCAACGACGAGGCGCTGGCCAGGGCGGTGGCGGCCAGTCCGGTGCCCGTCATCGTCGGCGTCGGCCACGAAACGGACGTCACGCTGGCCGACTTCTGCGCCGACCTGCGCGCGCCCACGCCCACCGCGGCGGCGGAGATGGTGTCGCTGCCGCGCGCGCAGTGGCTGGCCGCGCTGGACGACGCGCAGGAGCGCCTGCGCCGCGCCGTGACGGCGCGCCTCGACGCGCAGGCGCAGCGGCTGGACATCGCCGCCGCGCGGCTGGGCCGGCCCTCCGGCGCGGCTGCGCGCCAGCGCCTGCTGCTCGGCCACCTGGGGCAGCGCATGCACCACGGCGTGGCGGCGCGGATGGCGCGCCTGTCGCAGCAGGCACAGGCGCTGCAGGACGATCTCGCCCGGGCCTTCGCGTCGGACCTCGGCCGCCGCCGCGACGCACTGGCCCGCGCCGAACGCCACCTGCAGCTGCTGGACCCGGCGCTGGTGCTGGAGCGCGGCTACGCCTGGCTCACCGACGACCAGGGCCGCGCCCTCACGCGCAGCGGCCAGTTGCAGCCCGGCCAGCGGGTGCACGCGCGCCTGGCGGACGGCGAGGCCGGCCTGCGCGTGGAAGAGGTGCGCGGTGCGCTGCCGCCGGCAGACATCGCGCCTGCGTCCGACGCCGGGTCATTCAATCCTTCCTAGAATCATTGATTCGTTCTTCCTTCAACCCACCCCACGAGAGCACAACGATGGAACACGTCCTGCCCCCTCTGCCGTACGCCATGGATGCCCTGGCCCCCGAGTATTCGAAGGAGACGCTCGAATACCACTACGGCAAGCACCATGCCGCCTACGTCACCAACCTCAACAACCTGCAGAAGGGCACCGAGTTCGAGAACATGGCGCTGGAGGACATCGTCAAGAAGTCCAGCGGCGGCATCTACAACAACGCGGCGCAGATCTGGAACCACACCTTCTTCTGGAACTGCATGAAGCCCCAGGGCGGCGGCACGCCCACCGGCGCGCTGGCCAAGGCCATCGACGCCAAGTGGGGCAGCTACGACGCCTTCAAGGAAGCCTTCGTCAAGTCGGCTGTCGGCAACTTCGGCTCCGGCTGGACCTGGCTGGTCAAGAAGCCCGACGGCAGCGTGGACATCGTCAACACCGGCGCCGCCGGCACGCCGCTGACCACCGACGACAAGGCGCTGCTGACGGTCGACGTGTGGGAGCACGCCTACTACATCGACTACCGCAACCTGCGTCCCAAGTTCGTCGAGACCTTCCTGGCCAAACTGGTCAACTGGGACTTCGCCGCGAAGAACTTCGGCTGATCGCGCTGCGGCGCCTGCCCATGCGAAAAGGCCGGTCGATGACCGGCCTTTTTTCGTTGGGACGCCCGCGCCTCAGCGCGCCTTGTCGAAGAAGGGCGCGGCCAGCCGGAAGCCCGGCTTGATGTTCTTCTTGGCGAACCAGCCCTGGTTCATCTCCAGCACGTAGCGCACCGGCTCCCTGGAGCAGTGGCTGTCGGTGGACTGCGGCTGCATGTCCTCGATGTTGACGATGCGCCCGTCGTCGGCCACGAAGGCGGCGGACAGGGGGATCAGCGTGTTCTTCATCCAGAAGCACTGCGGCGAGCGCTCCTCGAACACGAAGATCATGCCCTCGGAGGCCGGCATCTCCTGCCGGAACATCAGGCCGACCTGGCGCTGCTGCGGCGTGGCCGCCACCTGGGCGTCGATCTGGTACATGCCGGCGGCGATGCGTACCCGCGGCAGGTCCATCTGGGGTTGCTGGGCGAGGGCCGCCAGCGGCGCCAGCAGTGCGGCGAGCAGGGCGAGGCGGCGGAGGATCGAAGTGCGGACAGGGGACATGCGTGGACCGTGCCGGCGGAGTGACAACGAAAAAAAAGCCCGCCGGAGCGGGCATTGTGCCGAAGACCGATGGGGCGTCAGGCCGCCTTGGCCGCCTTCCTGGATGCCTTCTTCGCATGGGCCTTGTGCTTCTTGGCCTTCTTGGCGGTGTGTTTTGCCGCCGGCTTGGCCGCCGGTTGGGTCGCAGCGGGGGCGGTGGGCGCTTCGGCCGGGGCGGCGGGGGCCTGGGCGAATGCACCGGCGGCGAACAGGCCGGCCACCAGGGCGGCAATGAGCTTCTTCATGAGGGTCTTTCCGTGAGGGATGGGATGTGAGAGTGCCCCTCGCATGGGGGCCTGTGATCAACGACAGGCCGATGCGGCGGTTGACGCCCGGCAGGGGGGCGGCCGACAAAAATAAAAAGCCCTCGGAGCGCCTTTGGTCAGGTGAGATTCACGCGGCGTGAAAACGTCTTGTGAAAGACCGTGACGAGGCCGCCGCGGCATCCTTCACGCACCGGCCGACTCTTGCACACGCCGCATGCGCCACCAATTCCACGAGGCCGTCCCGTTCACACCCGTCTCTATAGAATGAATTTCATGGCAACCCAAAATCCGTCCACGCCGCCTACGGCGCCCGTGCAGCCCCGCAGGGACGACGGCGACGCGGTGGTCGTGGAGCGCAAGCCGCAGCGCACCGCGCCGCCGCGGATGTACCAGGTCGTCATGCTGAACGACGATTACACCCCGATGGAATTCGTGGTCGTGGTGATCCAGGAGTTCTTCGGCAAGGACCGCGAGACGGCCACCCAGATCATGCTCAAGATCCACCTCGACGGGCGCGGCATCTGCGGGGTCTACCCGCGGGACGTCGCGGCCACCAAGGTCAACCAGGTGATGGAGGCGGCCGTGCAGGCGGGCCATCCGCTCCAGTGCGTGAGTGAACCGGTTGAATAAGCCGCGCTCCAACCCATCTGAGCATGTAGTCTCAATTCGCAGCAAGGCAAAGGAAATCACATGATTGCCCAGGAACTGGAAGTCAGCTTGCACATGGCCTTCGTGGAGGCCAGGCAGCAGCGCCACGAGTTCATCACCGTGGAGCATCTCCTGCTGGCGTTGCTGGACAATCCCAGTGCCGCCGAGGTTCTGCGCGCATGCTCGGCCAACATCGACGATCTTCGCGCATCGCTCACCAACTTCATCAAGGACAACACACCCCAGGTGGCGGGCACCGATGACGTGGACACCCAGCCGACGCTGGGCTTCCAGCGCGTCATCCAGCGCGCCATCATGCACGTGCAGTCCACCGGCAACGGCAAGAAGGAAGTCACCGGCGCCAACGTGCTGGTGGCGATCTTCGGCGAGAAGGATTCGCATGCCGTCTACTACCTGCACCAGCAGGGCGTGACGCGCCTGGACGTGGTGAACTTCATCGCCCACGGCATCAAGAAGAGCGACCCGCCCGAGCCCGCCAAGGGCGGCGAGGCGCCTTCGGGCGAGGGCGAGGAAGGCGGCGGCGAGCGCAACGAGAAGGCCTCGCCGCTGGAGCAGTTCACCGTCAACCTCAACGCGCAGGCCAAGGAGGGCAAGATCGACCCGCTGATCGGCCGCGAATACGAGGTCGAGCGCGTCATCCAGATCCTGTGCCGCCGGCGCAAGAACAACCCGCTGCTGGTGGGCGAGGCCGGCGTGGGCAAGACCGCCATCGCCGAGGGCCTGGCCTGGCGCATCACGCAGGGCGAGGTGCCGGAAATCCTGGCCGAGTCGAACGTCTACTCGCTCGACATGGGCGCGCTGCTGGCGGGCACCAAGTACCGCGGCGACTTCGAGCAGCGCCTCAAGGGCGTGCTCAAGTCGCTCAAGGACAAGCCCAACGCGATCCTGTTCATCGACGAGATCCACACGCTGATCGGCGCCGGCGCCGCCTCGGGCGGCACGCTGGACGCGTCCAACCTGCTCAAGCCGGCGTTGTCGAGCGGCACGCTCAAGTGCATCGGCGCGACCACCTTCACCGAGTACCGCGGCATCTTCGAGAAGGACGCGGCGTTGTCGCGGCGCTTCCAGAAAGTGGACGTGGTCGAGCCGAGCGTGGCCGAGACCATCGAGATCCTCAAGGGCCTGAAGTCGCGCTTCGAGGAGCACCACAGCGTCAAGTACGCCACCGCGGCGCTGCAGGCGGCGGCGGAGCTGTCGGCCAAGTACATCAACGACCGGCACCTGCCCGACAAGGCCATCGACGTGATCGACGAGGCCGGCGCGGCGCAGCGCATCCTGGCGGCCAGCAAGCGCAAGAAGACCATCGGCAAGACCGAGGTGGAAGAGATCGTGGCCAAGATCGCCCGCATCCCGCCCGCCAACGTCTCCAACGACGACCGCAGCAAGCTGCAGACGCTGGAGCGCGACCTCAAGAGCGTGGTGTTCGGCCAGGACAAGGCGCTCGAGGTGCTGGCGGCTTCCGTCAAGATGGCGCGCTCGGGGCTGGGCAAGGGCGACAAGCCGATCGGCTCGTTCCTCTTCAGCGGCCCCACCGGCGTCGGCAAGACCGAGGCGGCCAAGCAGCTCGCGTTCATCATGGGCATCGAGTTGATCCGCTTCGATATGTCGGAGTACATGGAGCGCCATGCGGTGTCGCGCCTGATCGGCGCGCCCCCGGGCTACGTGGGCTTCGACCAGGGCGGCCTGCTGACCGAGGCCGTCACCAAGAAGCCGCACGCGGTGCTGCTGCTCGACGAGATCGAGAAGGCGCACCCGGACATCTTCAACGTGCTGCTGCAGGTGATGGACCACGGCACGCTGACGGACAACAACGGGCGCAAGGCCGACTTCCGCAACGTCATCATCATCATGACGACCAACGCGGGGGCCGAGACCATGAACAAGGCGACCATCGGCTTCACCAACCCGCGGCAGGCGGGCGACGAGATGGGCGACATCAAGCGCCTGTTCACGCCCGAGTTCCGCAACCGGCTGGACGCCATCGTCAGCTTCAAGGCGCTGGACGAGCAGATCATCCTGCGCGTGGTCGACAAGTTCCTGCTGCAGCTCGAAACGCAACTGGCCGAGAAGAAGGTCGAGGTCACCTTCAGCGACAAGCTGCGCAAGTACCTGGCGAAGAAGGGCTTCGATCCGCTGATGGGCGCACGGCCGATGCAGCGCCTGATCCAGGACACGATCCGCCGCGCGCTGGCCGACGAACTGCTGTTCGGGCGGCTCACCGAAGGCGGGCGCCTGGAGGTGGACCTGGACGACAAGGACGAGGTGGTGCTCGACATCACCCCGCTGCCCAAGAAGGAGGGCAAGTCCAGGCCGGAGGCCGAGGAGGCCGCCGCAGGCTGAGCCCCCGTTGCGCCGCCGTCCGCCGACCCGCGGGCGGCGCGTCATCCAGGGCCGGTAGCATCGCGCTGCCGGCCCTTTTCTTTTGTCCTTCGCGCAACCCGTGATCCCGTCCGAACTGAGCACCGAGTGGAAGACCGCGCTGTCGGTGGCGTGGAGCGCGTACATCGCGGTGCTGTCGGTGTGGATCGTGATGCAGCGGCGTGCGCCGGTGTCCACGCTGGGGTGGATCCTCTCGCTGGCGCTGCTGCCCTACCTGGGCTTCGGCATCTACTACTTCTTCGGCCCGCAGCGCCTGAAGAAGACCCGCCTGAAGCGCCTGCGCAGCCGGGCCATCGCCCATTCGCGCGACGACGCCGCCCTGCTGCGCGAGGCGGCCGAGCATGCGCCCGAGCCGCTGCGGCAGATGGCGGCGCTGGGCCGGGCGGCCTGCGGGCTGCCGGTGTCCAGCGCCACGGGCGTGCGGCTGCTCTCCGGCGGCGCGCGCACCTTCGACGCGATCTTCGAGGCGGTGGCGGCGGCGCGCGACCACGTGCACCTGGAGTACTACATCTTCGAGCCCGACCGCATCGGCACCCGCCTGCGCGACCTGCTGGTGGCGCGGGCGGGCGCTGGCGTGACGGTGCGGCTGCTGATCGACGCGCTGGGCTCCAAGCGCGTCGGGCGCCGCTTCCTGGCGCCGCTGCTGGCGGCGGGGGCGCAGGTGGGCTTCTTCCACCATTCGCGCATCGGCCGGCGGCTGCGGCCGGTGACCAACTACCGCACCCACCGCAAGATCGTCGTGTGCGACGGCGTGATCGGCTTCACGGGCGGCGTCAACATCACCGACGAGGAAGACCCGCGCACGCGCCCCGACGCGTACCACGACGTGCACGTGCGCATCGAGGGCGCGGCGGTGCGCTGGCTGCAGACCACCTTCATCGAGGACTGGGCCTACGCCACCGGCGAGCGCGTGCGCGACCCGGACGCCCAGCTCTCCCGCTACCTGCCGGCCGCCGAGCCCGGCGCCATCCCGGTGCAGATCGTCACCAGCGGGCCGGACACGCCGCTGGAGGCGATCCACCGCATGCACGTGGACGCGATCCACAACGCCACGCACCGGGCCTGGCTGACCACGCCGTACTTCGTCCCCGGCGAGCCGGCGCTGATGGCGCTGACCAACGCCGCGCTGCGCGGGGTGGACGTGCGCCTGCTGGTGCCTCGGCGCAGCGACAGCCTGATCGTCAGCGCCGCGGCGCGCTCCTACTTCGACGAGCTGATCGCCGCCGGCGTGAAGGTGTGGGAATACAAGGCGCGCATGCTGCACTCCAAGACGCTGGTGATCGACGACCAGTGCGCCATGATCGGCACCGCCAACTTCGACAACCGCAGCTTCCGGCTCAACTTCGAGGTGATGGCGGTGGTGTACGGCCCGGCGCTGGCCGGCCCGCTGGCCGGGCAGTTCGAGACCGACCTCGGCAGCGCGGCGCCGGTGCGCCACGGGCGCCGGCAGCCCTTCTGGCGGCGGCTGGGCGACGCGGTGGCGCGGCTGTTCTCGCCGCTGCTGTAGCGCCGGCGGCATCGGCCCGCGCGTGGCCGAGAATGTCCGGCTGATTCCCTTGCCCTGCCCATGTCCTCCCGCACCTTCCTCTGGCACGACTACGAGACCTTCGGCACCAACCCGCGCCGCGACCGGCCCGCGCAGTTCGCGGCCATCCGCACCGATGCCGAGCTCAACGAGATCGGCGAGCCGCTGATGATCTACTGCCGCCCGGCGCCGGACTTCCTGCCCAGCCCCGGCGCCTGCCTCGTCACCGGCATCACGCCGCAGGTGTGCCTGGAGCGCGGCCTGCCGGAGCACGAGTTCGCCACGCGCATCGAGGCCGCCTTCGCGCAGCCCGGCACCATCGGCGTGGGCTACAACACGCTGCGCTTCGACGACGAGGTGACGCGCTTCCTGTTCTGGCGCAACCTGATCGACCCCTACGCGCGCGAGTGGCAGAACGAGTGCGGCCGCTGGGACCTGCTGGACGTGGTGCGCCTGACCTACGCGCTGCGGCCCGAGGGCATCGAATGGCCGAAGCATCCGGACGGCAAGCCCAGCTTCCGCCTGGAGGACCTGACGCGCGCCAACGGCCTGGCGCACGAGGCCGCGCACGATGCGCTGTCGGACGTGCGCGCCACCATCGCGCTGGCGCGGCTCGTCCGCGACAGGCAGCCGCGCCTGTTCGACTTCGCGCTCTCGCTGCACAAGAAGGACCGGGTCGCGCAGGAGCTGGGCCTGCCCGCCACGCGCCAGACCGCGAAGCCCTTCCTGCACGTCTCCGGCATGTTCGCGCCCGAGCGCGGCTGCCTGGCCGTGATGTGGCCGCTGGCGAGCCACCCCACCAACAAGAACGAGCTGCTGGCCTGGGACCTGGCGCACGACCCGTCGGAGCTGGCCACGCTGGACGTGCCGACGCTGCGCCAGCGCCTTTTCACGCGCAGCGCCGATCTGCCCGAAGGCGTGGTGCGGCTGCCGATCAAGGGCGTGCACCTGAACAAGTCGCCGATGGTGGTGTCCAGCCTGCGCACGCTCAGCGAGGCGATGGGCGCACGCTGGCAGGTCGACCTGGCGCAGGCGATGCGCCATGCCGAGATCGCCGCTGGCCTGCCGGACATGAGCGCGATCTGGGCCGAGGTCTATGCCCGCCCGAAGGAGGCGACGCCGGACGTGGACGAGGACCTGTACGGCGGCTTCGTCGGCAACGCCGACCGGCGGCGGCTCAACGAGCTGCGCACGCTGCCGGGCGAGCGGCTGGCAGCCAAGCGTGCGGCCTTCGACGACCCGCGCCTGGAGGAGCTCCTGTTCCGCTACCGCGCCCGCAACTTCCCCGCCACGCTGGACGAGGCGGAGCAGGCGCGCTGGCACGCGCATCGCGTGGCGAAGCTGATCGAGGGCGAGGGCGGCGCCTACAACGTCGATCAGTACTTCGCCGAGATCGACACGCTGGCCGAAAGCGCGGACGAGCGCGGCGAGGCCATCCTCGGCGCGCTGTACGAGTACGCGGAGATGATCAGCCCCGAGTGAGGCGCCTCGCCGGGCGGCGGATCAGTCGAGCGAGACGCCGACCGACCTGACCAGCGCGCCCCAGTCCTGCAGGTCCTGCCGCAGCGTGGCGCCGAACTGCTCCGGCGTGGTCAGCGGCAGGTCGGTGAAGTTCAGCTCGTGCATGCGCTTGATCACGGCCGGGTCCTTCAGGGCGCGGACGATCTCGGCGTTGAGGCGCTGGACGATGGCGGGCGGCGTCTTCGCGGGCGCGAAGACGCCGTACCAGGAGTAGTTCTTGAAGGGGTAGCCCGACTCCGTCATCGTCGGCACGTCGGGCAGCATCGGCACGCGGCCGGGACCGCTGTAGGCCAGGGCGCGCACGCGGCCGGAGCGGACGATCTCCACGGTGGACGAGATGTCGGCGAAGCCGGCGTCCACCTGGCCGCCCATCAGGTCCTGCACGCAGGGGCCGCTGCCCTTGTAGGGCACGTGGGTCATCACCAGGCCGGCCTGCTTCTTCAGGCTTTCCATCGCCAGGTGGCCGCCGGAGCCGTTGCCCCACGAGCAGTAGCTGAGCTTGTCCGGGTGGGCCTTCACATAGGCCACGAACTCCTTGATGGAATTCACCGGCAGGTCCTTGCGCACCAGCAGCAGGTTGCCGCCGCGGCCGATCTGCGCGACCGGCGCGAAGTCCTTCACCGGGTCGTAGGGCAGCTTCTTGTACAGGCTCGGGTTGACGGCCATCGTCGCCGCGTAGGTGAACAGCAGCCGGTAGCCGTCGCCCGGGCTCTTGGCGACGTAGTCGACGCCGAGGATGCCGTTGGCGCCGGGGCGGTTGTCGACGACGAAGCTCTGCTTCAGGGCCTTGCCCAGCACGTCGGCGAACATGCGGGCGATGGTGTCGGTGCCGCCGGCGGCGGCGGTGGGCACGACGAGCGTGACGGGCTTGTCGGGGTAGCCGGCGGCGCCCTGCGCGGCGGCGGTGCCGGCCAGGGCCAGCGCCGCCAGGGCGGCGAGGGCGGGCCTGATGAGGGATGTCCGGGTCATGTCATGTCTCCGTTCTGGTGTGATGGGGGTGGCGCCGCTGCTCAGCGGATGCCAAAGCGCGCCTGGGTGCCTTGCTCGATCATCTCGGCGCTCACGCGGTACAGGTTGCGCGACACGTAGCTCTGCACCTGCCCGGCGCGCTCGCGCAGCCAGGCGGCCTTGAGCGCGCGGGCCTCGGCGATCTCGGGGGCGTCGCCGGGCGCGGTGGCCAGCAGGTCGATCACGTGCAGCGCCAGCTGCCACTGGCCCGCATCGGCCAGCGCGCGGGCGCTGGCGACCAGGCCGGCCTTGTCGCTGATGGCGCCGGCCACCGCCTCGGCCACGGCCTCGGGCGCCTCGGGGTGCAGGGTGGTGGGGTTGCGGTCCCACCAGCCGTTCTCCGAGCGGTAGATGTCGCGCACGATGTAGCTCGGGTCGCCGTAGGTGGGCTTCATCCACGGGGCGGCGAACAGCTCGTCGGGGAAGCGGATGCGCGCCAGGACCTGCTGCTCGTTCAGCCCCTCGTTCATCAGCGCCACCACCTCGGCGCGCAGCCAGCGCAGGGCGCGGGCGGTGTGGCCCAGCACGCGCTGCACCGCGTCCTCGCCCTCGATCACCGGGCCGAACTCGCGCACCGCCTTGAGCGGCCGCAGCGCGGCCATCGCCTCCAGCGTCTCGGCCCAGCGCACCGTGTCGCGCAGCGTGCGGAAGGGCGTGCCGATGTTGGGGATGGAGTCCAGCAGCGAGGGGCCGCCGTACAGCACGCGTTGCGCGGGGCTCCACAGCGCGATGGCGTCGTCGGTCTCCGAGGGCGCCCAGAACAGCTCGACGCGCCGGTCGCCGCTGCCGATGACGAGGCGCTCGTCGAAGGTCTCGGTCGGCGCGTGCATCGTGAGGCGGTGCTCGAAGAAGCCGGGCGAGCGGTTGAACTGCACCTCGGCCATGCGGTGCTGCAGCGCCTGCGTCTCGCGGTAGCGGGCGTAGCGGCGCGGCACGTTGCGGTGGGCGATCACGCGCGGGGCCGGGTCGCCGCGCTGCTGCGCGTGGGCCAGCCACTCCGGCACGCCGGCGTTGTAGCCGATGTGGCCGTGGCTGTAGACCAGGGCGTGCACCGGCGCGTCGCTGATCCGGCGCAGGCTGTCGATCATGCCGCGCGTCACGCCGCCGCCGGGGCCGGCGTCGATCACCACCAGGCCGGCGTCGGTCTCGGCCACGAAGGACTGGCCCTGGCCGCGCAGGATGTGCAGGCCCGGCGCCACCGTCTCGCTGCCGGTGCCGGTGATGAGGAAGGGCTTGTCGTCGTCGTGGATGCTCATCGTGTGTCCTTGTCGTTGTCGTCGTCGTCCACGCGCTCCAGCGGCGGCAGCGCGTAGCGGCCGTCGACCATCTCCTCGCGCGGCACGTAGGCGCGCAGGCACAGGTAGAACTCGCCGGCCGGCGCGGGCAGCCAGTTGGCGCGTGCGGCCTCGCCGGCGGGCTGCGCGTGCTGCAGGTGGATCGTCAGGCCGCCGTCCGCGTCGCGGCGCAGGCCGGGCGTGCGGTCGCCGATGGCGTAGCGGTCGATGGGGTTGTCCACCAGCATGTAGTCGCCGGCGCCGTACATCGTGATCGACCAGAAGGCGTCGACCGGCGGCAGCATGCCCGGCGCGAAGCGCAGCCGGTAGCGCGCGCCGCCGTGCAGCGGGCGGCCCTGCGCGTCGTGCCAGGCCAGCGGGTAGGTGGCCTCGCGGCTTTCCAGCATGCCGATGTACTTGAGCGCGATCTGCGCGCGGCCCAGGGGGTCGTCGCCGAAGCTGCCCTCGACCACGCGCGGCTGGATCCAGCCGGAGGGCAGCCGCTGGCCCGACTGCGCGGCGCGCAGGCGCGGCAGCACGGTGTCCAGCGCGGCCTGCAGGGCCTCGCGCTGCGCATCGTCCAGCGCCGCCGCGCCGGGCCCGATGCCGGCCGCGGCCAGGCGCGCGAGCAGGGCGAATTCGTGCGTCGGCGGCGGGTTGTCGCGCAGGGCCGCGTTCACCTGGGCGGCGAAGTGGCCGGCCGTGAGCGGCGCCTTCGGGTCGCAGGCCGGGTCGAAGGCGCGGGGCCGGGGCGCGGCGCCCGCCTGCCAGTCGGCCAGCGGCCGCACGGTGAAGCCGTCCTGCAGCGCGTTCACGGCCGGCACGTCCTGCGGGCCATCGACCAGGATGCGGCCGATCACCCACAGCCAGCGCGTCGGCGCCTCGATGCGCGCGCCGGGCGCGTCGAACGCCGCCGGCAGCTCGCCCTGCCAGCCCGGCGGCGTGACGACGAAGGCGCGCGCCGCCGTGCCCGTCAGCCGCTGGCCGATGTGGGCGAAGGGGTTGGTGTAGAAGTCCAGCAGCCCCAGCACGTAGTAGCGCCCGGCGGTGTCGGGCACGTCGATGACCAGCGGGCCGTCGCCCAGGTCGAGCCAGGCGTTGGTGTAGAGCGTGTCGTTGTTGGGCGTCACCACGCGGCTGGTGCCGGCGCGCAGCAGCTGCCGCGAGGGGGTGAAGAGGTTGCACCAGCGCGCGGGCGGCGGCGCTTCCTCGCCCGCCTCGGTGCGGTGCGGCGAGGTGGCAGCGCGCATGCGGCTCATCTCGTACAGCGGCCAGGCGTAGACCACCGCCTCCTCGGCCAGCGCGTGCAGGTCGGTCATGGCCATGACTCAGGCCGGCTGCGCCTGCAGCGGCGGGATGCGCCAGCTCTGCACGCCCTCGCGCGGGTAGTACATGCGCAGGATCAGGTAGAAGCGGCCGGCCGGGGCGGGCAGCCAGTTGGCGGTGTCGGCCGGGCGCGCGTGGCCCACCTCGATCTCCAGGCTGCCGTCGGCGTTGCGCTTCAGGCCCGGCGTGCGGTCGCCGATGGCGTGGCGCTTGATTTCGTTGGGGTAGAGGAAGCGGTCGCTGTCGTACAGCGTCACCGACCAGAAGGCGTCGGCCGGCGGCATGTCGGCGGCGTCGAAGCGCATGACGTAGCGGCGGTTGCCGTCCAGCGGCTCCTGCACGGCGTCGTAGTGCGCGGCGGCGTACACGGCCTCGCTGGTGGCCAGCGCGCCCAGGCCCAGGTAGGCGGTGCGGGCGCGGCCGAGGAACTCGTTGCCGTAGCGGCCGGTGGCGGGCGTCATGGCCCAGGGCTTGGGGCGGCGGTTGCGGCCCACGGCCGCCACCACGCGCACGCCCTCGGCGAAGCCCTCGACGAGGCCTTCGCGCACCGGCTCCTCCAGCCCTTCCCACGAGAAGGCGGCGTCGGGCACCAGGCCGGCCTGGCCGAACCAGGCCACCAGGCCGCGGTCTTCGACCCGGCCCGGCGCCTCGGCCAGCGCGTGGCAGACGTTGGTGAAGAAGCGCGGCGCCACCTGCGCGGCCGGCTCGCCCTTCTCGAAGGCGGCGGCCATCGCGTCCACCGGCTCGCCGGCCCACTGCTCGATGGCCGCCGGACGGCCGCGCAGCGTGGTGCCGGGCGCGGGCTCCAGGCGGATCTCGGCCTGCAGCGCGCGGGCGGCGGGCCAGTCGCTCTCGTCGCCCACCAGGATGCGGCCAATCAGCCAGACCAGGTTGGTCGGGCAGCGCACCACGCGGTGGCCCTGCAGCGACTCGGGCACCTGGCCGTCGGGGCCGACCAGCACCACCACCTCGCCCTCGGGCTTGCAGTTGCGCGGGCCCAGGTTCTCGAAGTTCTCGGTGTAGGCGTCGTACAGCGGCAGCACGAAGTAGCGGCCGGGGTGGCGCGCGGACGCGGGCACCGTCAGCAGCATCGGGCCGTCGGCCAGGTGGACCCAGGCCATCGCGTAGAGCAGGTCGTTGGCGGGCGTGACGACGTCGCGGTCCTCGTGCGTCGAGGGGCGCGGCGCGAAGTGCAGCGTGTTCATCGGCGCGCGCACGTCGGAGCCGGCCGAGGCGCCTTCGCGGCGCTGCGCCCGCGGCGCGGTCTGCATCGCGCAGGTGCGGTAGGTCTCGGTGAGCGGGTAGCCGTAGACGAAGGCGGCGAGGCCGATGGAACGGGCCAGGGCGCGGCGCGCTTCGGCGGGGGAGGGGGCGGTCTGGGTGGTCATGGCGTCGGGTCTCCTGGGGTGTGTCTTCAGTCCAGCGTCACGCCGGTGGCCTGGGTCAGCTTCAGCGAGATGGGCAGGAAGGCCTTGTAGGCGGCGGTGGCCTCGGCCGGCGTGTTGCCGATGGGCTCGGCGCCCATCTCCTCGATGCGGCGCTGCACCTCGAGCTCCTTGATGACGGCGGCGACGTCGCGGCCCAGGCGCTCGACGATGGCGTCGGGGGTCTTGGTCGGCGCCATCAGCGAAGTCGGCGCGGTGACCATGTAGATGTCGTCCTTGAAGCCCTGCTCGGCGAAGGTGGGCACGTCGGGCAGCATCTTGGAGCGGTTGGGCCCGGCCATCGCGATGGCGCGCAGCTTGCCGGCGGCGATCTGCGGCTGCAGCGTGGTGACGGAGCCGATGGTCATCTGGATGACCCCGCCCATCAGGTCCACCGACATCGGCGCCTCGCCCTTGTAGGCGACGTGCACGGTCTGCAGGCCGTAGGCCTTGTCCATGAAGACCTGCGCCTGGTGCGGCTGCGTGCCGGGGCCCCAGGAGCCCATCGCGTACTTGCCGGGCGCGGCCTTGATGGCGGCGACCAGCTCCTTGAAGTCCTTGGCCGGCACCGAGGGGTGCACCGCCATCACGGTGCGGGTGCGGGCGATGTCCGAGACCATGCGCAGCTCGGTGCGCGGGTCGTAGGGCAGCTTCTTGTACAGCGCCAGGTTGGCGGTGATCGGGCCGGGCACCGTCAGCAGCAGGGTGTAGCCGTCGGGCGGGCTCTTGGCCACGTAGTCGGTGCCGATGATGCCGCCGGCGCCGCTGCGGTTCTCCACCAGCACCGGCTGTCCGAGGCGCTTGGACAGGCCTTCGCCGACGAGGCGGGCCAGTGCATCGGCCGAGCCGCCGGCCTGGTACTGCACGATGATGCGCACCGGCTTGGCGGGGTAGCCGTTCTGCGCGGCAGCGCCGCCGGCGGCCAGGCCGAGCGCGGCGAGGCCGAGCAGCGCCAGCGGGCGTGCGGATGTCTTCATGGCTTGTCTCTCTTTCTCGTGTCGTGTCAGTGGGGGGCGGGTGCGCCACTGCGGCCGACGACCAGCGCGTCCACCGCCATGCAGCCGCCCTCGGCCCGCGAACGGGCGATCAGCGGGTTGATCTCCACGCTGGCGAGCGAATCGCCGGCGCGCAGGGCGAAGTCCGCCAGCGCGCACAGCGCATCGGCGATCGAGTCCAGGTCCGCCGCGGGGCGCCCGCGCGCGCCGGCCAGGATCGGGAAGGCGCGCAGCTCGCGCACCATCGACAGGGCGTCCTCGCGCGTGACGGGCAGCACGCGCAGCGAGACGTCGCGCAGCGTCTCGACGTGGATGCCGCCCAGCCCGAACATCAGCACCGGCCCGAACACCGGGTCGCGGTGCACGCCGGCGATGCACTCGGCGCCGCCGCCGACCATGCGCGCGACGAGGGCGCCGTCCAGGCGCGCATCGGGACGTGCGCGGCGGGCGCTGGCCTGCGTCCGGTCGAAAGCGTGGCGGGCCTGCGCGGCGTCCTGCAGGCCGAGGGCCACGCCGCCGACGTCGGACTTGTGCGGGATGTCGGCGCTGGCGATCTTCAGTGCGACGGGGAAGCCCAGCGCCTCCGCGGCCCGCGCGGCGGCGTCGGCGTCGTGCGCCAGGCGATGGGCGACGACGGGCACGCCGGCGCGCTCCAGCAGCGCCAGCGCCTCGGGTTCGCTCAGCGTGCCGGATGGCAGGTGGATGGTGGCGCCCGATGCGGCGGCCGGCAGGGGTGCCGCCGCCTCGCCGGGCTGCGGCAGGCGCGCGAGCTTGGCGATGGTGCGGATGCCCTCGGACGGATCGGCGAACACCAGGCAGCGCATCGACTCGATCTCGGCGCGCCGCTCGGGTGAGAGCAGGGTGCTGATGGCCAGCAGCGTGTCCGGGTAGGCGGCGCGCAGCGAGGCGACCAGCTCGCGCAGCACGGGCCAGAAGGCGTCCGACGCGCCGGCGGCGGCCAGGAAGCCCATCCACGACGCAAAGCGGCCGTCGTCCAGCATCAGGCGCGCGCTGCGCTCCATCAGGCTCAGGTCGTTGGTCACCTGGCCGGTGATGTCCACCGGGTTGCGCGGCGCGGCGAAGGGCACCCACTCGCGCAGCGTGGCCTGTGCGGCGTCGCTCAGCGGCGGCACGTCCAGCCCCTCGGCCGCCGCGTCGTCGGCCATCAGCGCGCCGACGCCGCCCGAGAGCGTGAACAGGCCGATCGAGCGACCTTGCGGTCGCCCGGCCACGGCGGCGCTGTGGGCCAGGTTGAAGAATTCCGTGAGGCTGTGCGCGCGCAGCACGCCGTAGCGGCGGAACACGGCGTCGTACACGGCATCGTCGCCGGCCAGCGCCGCGGTGTGCGAGGCGGCGGCCTGCGCGCCGAGATCGGTGCTGCCGATCTTGACCATCACCACCGGCTTGCCGCGCGCCTGCGCCAGCGCGAGCGCGGCGCGCAGGCGCGCGCCGTCGCGGCAGCCTTCCATGTAGGCCATGATCACGTCGGTGCCTTCGTCCTGCGCCAGCCAGGCCAGGCAGTCGGCCAGCTGCACGTCGGCCTCGTTGCCGGTGGTGGCCCACAGCGACAGGCCGACGCCGCGCTCGCGCGCCATGGCATAGGCGTACGCGCCGAAGGCGCCCGACTGGCTCACCAGCCCGATGCGCCCCGGCGCCACGCGGCCCACGCCGGGCGCCGGCGAGAAGGTGGCGTAGACGTTGCGGCGCAGGTTCATCAGGCCCAGGCAGTTCGGGCCGATCAGCCGCACGCCGGCCGAGCGCGCGCGCGCCGCCAGCCGCGCCTGCGCCGCCGCGCCCTCGGCGCCCGTCTCGGCGAAGCCGGAGGAGAACAGCACCACGCCCTTCACGCCGGCCGCGATGGCGTCCTCCAGCGCGTCGCCCACCAGCGCCGCGGGCACGGCGAGGATGGCCAGGTCGACCGGCTCGCCGATAGCGCGCAGGCTGGCGTGCGCGGGCAGCCCCTGGACCTGCGAGGCCCTGGGATTGACCGCGTACAGCGCGCCCTCGTAGCCGAAGCGGCGCGCGTAGTCGATCGGGATGCCGCCGATCTTCTGCGGGCTGGACGATGCGCCCACCACCGCGATGGCGCGCGGCGAGAACAGGGCGGACAGCGAGTCGGTCTCGAAGAGGGGTGGATTCATGGCGCGTCGGGGGGAGCGTGGTCAGAAGGTGTGGCGGATGCCGGCGGCGATGACGCGCACGTCGTTGCCGCTGTTGGCGTCCACCCGCACGCCGGCCAGCGACACGGAGGACCTGCCGCGGTTCTCCAGGCGCAGCAGGCGGCCGTACACGGCCGTGCGCTTGCTCAGGTAGTGGTCGTAGCCCAGCGTCCAGGCCAGTTGCGCACGGTCGGTGCCGCGGACCTTGCGCTGCACGATCTCGAACAGCACGTTGGAGGCGGGCGTGATCGTGTACTGCGCGCCCAGGCTGGCCGCGCGCGAGCGCGGCACGCCGGGCAGGTCGGTGGAGGCGGTCGAGTACGTCCCGTACACCCGCAGGTTGGAGAACTCGTAGGAGCCGCTGACGGCCTGGTGCGTGGTGGTGGACGGCGAGGCCACCGGCGCCGCGGCCGAGCCCGAGCGCGCCTTCTGGATCGCGTAGGAGACGTAGTAGGGCTTGCGCGCCCAGCCCACGGAGGCGCCGTACAGGTCGCCGCTGCGGCGGCTGGGCTCGCTCGCCTCGCCGGGCGCGTAGGCGATGTCGGCGAAGAACTCGCTCCTGGTCGGCGTGCGGTAGCGGATCATGTTGCTCGCGCGCGCCGCCAGCGGCAGGGCGCCGGGCTGGGCATCGTTGGAGAAGACCGCGACGAGCGGCGAGAACACCGAGTTCACGCCGTACGGGTCGCCGCGGAACAGCGTGAAGAACAGCGGCGTGTACATCCGCCCCGCGTCGATCTGGCCCCAGGGGCCCGTCAGGCCGACGTAGGACTGGCGGGTGAACGAGATCGCCGGGCCCGGCAGGTTGCCCTCGCCGGTGTCGGGCGAGAAGCCGCCTTCGAGCATGAAGTGCGCCTCCAGGCCGCCGCCCAGGTCCTCGCTGCCGCGAAAGCCGATGCGCGAGGCGGCGTTGCCGCCGTCCGACAGCTTCGTCCAGGACGTGCTGCCCGAGCGGGCGTGTGCCACGAACAGGTCCACCGTGCCGAAGATGGTCACGTTGCTCTGCGCGCAGGCAAGGGAAGAGGCCGCGAGCGCGCAGGCTGCGGCGAAGGCCGATCTCATGGGTGTGTCTCCTTGGCGGCATGCGCGGGCTGCGCTGCCTGGTGTGGTGCTTGTTGAGCGGGCCCTCGTACGATAGAAACGAGGGCGTCCGGAATCTGTCAATGCGCCGACAGATCCGGCCACGACCCGCCCGCCGGCCTCCGCACCCCTTCTTCCCCATGCCCTCGCGCAAGCGCCCCGTCCGTGCAGCCGGCGACGACGCGCTGATGGCGCGCGCACTGCAATGGAACGAGCTGTTCTCGCACTGGCCGGACGCGCAGCGCGAGGAGCTGCTCAAGTCGGCGCGGATGGAGCGGTACCGGCGGCGCACGCAGGTGCTCTCGCACGACCGCCACCGGCGCGAGCTGCTGGTGGTGGTGTCGGGCTGCCTGGAGATCAGCAGCGTGAGCGACCTCGGGCGCAAGTACGTCAACGCCCTGCTGGGGCCCGGGCAGGTGGCGCCGGTGGTGCGCCTGCTGGAGGACGTGCCGCTGGCCTACGACTACCACGCCCACGAGGACTCCGTCATCATCCACCTGCCCAGCGACGCGGTGATCGCCGTGCTGGACGCCATGCCCATCCTCTGGCGCGACGTCGCGCGGCTGGGCCTGCGGCGCCAGCGGATGAGCGTGGCGATGCTGCAGGCGCAGACGCTCGGGTCGATCCGCCGCCGCGTGGCCGCCACCCTGGCGGGCCTGGTGGAGATCTACGGCCTGCAGCAGCAGGAAGGCGTGGACCTGCGCGTGCGCCTGTCGCAGCACGACCTGGCCGCGATGCTCGGCCTGTCGCGCCAGACGATCAACAAGGAGCTGGGCGCGCTGGTGGACGAGGGGCTCATCGAGCTGAGCTACAAGCGCATGGTGGTGCGCGACCCGGCCGCGCTGCGCCGCATCGGCGCCGAAGGCTAGGGCCGCCGGCGCCAGCAGCGCCGGCTCTGGGCAGAAGAGCCGGCCGCCGGCCGATGGGCCTCAGGCCGGGTCCAGCCGCAGCACCCGGCCGCCGCCGGTGACGGTGCACACGGCCTGGGCGCGGTCGTGGCCGCTGGTGATCTGCACTTCGTAGCCGCCCTGGCGGACGGGGCGCGAGCCGCCCAGCACGATGGTCTGCCAGGGCCGGCCGAAGGCCTTGGCGCCGGCGCCGATGCAGGCCATGTTGGCCTCGGCCGGCGCGGCGCCGCGCTGGCCCGGCACCACGGCGGCGGCCATCGGCGAGGCGCCGAAGCCGCTGCCGGCGTCGCAGGCCGCGAGCAGGCCGGCGGCCAGCGCGGGAAGCAGGCGTCGCAGCGTCATGGCGGCACGATGCCATCGGCGCCGCGCGGCGCGTGTTCGTGACAACCCTGGCGCGTGACTTGCACGCCACACATCCCTTGCGCAGGGCCGCGCGGCGCGGCTGTGCGGTGCGGACTTCAGTACTGCTCCGGCACGTACATGTCGGCCGGCACCGGGTGGCGGGCGTAGTCGGGCCGGCGTTCGCGCTCGGGCAGCACGATGGCGGGGCGCTCGACCTCGCTGTAGTCGAACTGCGCCAGCAGGTGCGCGATGCAGTTCAGGCGCGCCTTCTTCTTGTCCACGGCCTGCACGATCCACCACGGCGCCTCGGGGATGTGGGTGCGCTCCAGCATCGTCTCCTTGGCGGCGGTGTAGTCCTCCCAGCGGTGGCGGCTTTCCAGGTCCATCGGGCTGAGCTTCCACTGCTTGCGCGGATCGTGGATGCGGCCGAGGAAGCGCAGGTGCTGCTCCTCGTCGGTGATCGAGAACCAGTACTTGATGAGCTTGATGCCCGAGCGCACCAGCATGCGTTCGAACTCCGGCACGGAGCGGAAGAACTCCTCCACCTCGTCCTCGGTGCAGAAGCCCATCACCCGTTCGACGCCGGCGCGGTTGTACCAGCTTCGGTCGAAGATCACGATCTCGCCGCCGGCCGGCAGGTGCGCCGCGTAGCGCTGGAAGTACCACTGCGTGCGCTCGCGGTCGTTCGGCGCGGGCAGGGCGACCACCCGGCAGTGGCGCGGGTTCAGGCGCTGCGTCACGCGCTTGATGGCGCCGCCCTTGCCGGCAGCATCGCGGCCCTCGAAGATGATCACGACCTTCTGCTTCGTCTGCGCCACCCAGTCCTGCAGCTTGACCAGCTCGCGCTGCAGCGCGAACAGGCTGCGAAAGTAGTGCAGCCGCTCGCTGGCGGACCGGCCCTCCTGCGGCCGGCCCTCGAGCGCGGCCAGCGCCTCGTCGGGCGTGCGGTCCTCGATCTCCAGCTCCAGTTCCTCGTCGTAGCCGTCGATCAGGTCGCGGCGGATGCGCTCGACCAGCTCGTCCTGGCCGCTGAATGCGTTCATGGTGACTCCGGGTACATGTTCCCGGATCATCGCCGCCGCGCATGACACCGCGGTGACGCCATGCGCGCGGATGGCTGTCAGCCGGCGCCGTATGCTGCGGGCCATGTCCACGCCCTTCGACGCCCTGACCGACTTCGCGCTGCGCCACCCGCGCCTGGTGGTGCTCACCGGTGCGGGGGTGAGCACCGAGTCCGGCATCCCCGACTACCGCGACGCCAACGGCGACTGGAAGCGCAGCCCGCCGGTGGACTTCCGGGCCTTCATGGGCAGCGAGGCGGTGCGGCGGCGCTACTGGGCGCGCAGCCTGGTCGGCTGGCGGGTGATGGGGCGGGCGCACCCCGGCGCGGCCCACCGGGCGCTGGCGCAGCTCGAACAGGCCGGCCGCGTCGCGCTGGTGCTGACGCAGAACGTGGACGGCCTGCACCACGCCGCCGGCAGCCGCCGCGTGCTGGACCTGCACGGCCGCATCGACACGGTGCGCTGCATGGCCTGCGAGGCGCGCCTGCCGCGCGCCGTGCTGCAGGACGAACTGCTCGCCCTCAACCCCGACTGGGCGGCGCTGGAGGCCGGCATCGCGCCCGACGGCGACGCGGACCTGGAAGGGCACGCGTTCGACGCCTTCCGCGTGCCGGCCTGCGCCGCGTGCGGCGGCCTGCTCAAGCCGGACGTGGTGTTCTTCGGCGAGAGCGTGCCGCGCGAACGCGTCGAGGCCGGCATGGCGGCGGTCCGCGGCTGCGACGCGGTGCTGGTGGCCGGCTCCTCCCTGATGGTGTATTCGGGCTTTCGCTTCGTGCAGGCCGCGGCGGCCGCGGGCCGGCCGGTGGCCGCCGTCAACCTGGGGCGCACGCGGGCCGACGACCTGCTGGCGCTGAAGCTGCAGGCGCCCTGCGGCGAGGCGCTGGAAGCGCTGGCGCGGGCCGTGCAGGGCACCGTGCCCGCCGCCGCCTGAACCCTGCGCGCCGCTCAGGCCCGGCCGGCAGGCGCCACGGCGCGCAGCGCCTGCTCCACCTCCTGCCGGAAGGCCAGCGCCAGGCCGGACTGCGGCTCGTGGGCATGCCGCACGACGAAGACGCGGTGGGAGGGGCTCGCGCGCAGGGGGCGGCAGGCCAGCCGGTCGCTGTTCCAGGCGCGCGCGGTGAGCTCGTCCACGACCGCGACGCCGGCGCCGCAGGCCGCGAGCGCGCAGGCCACCTGGCCCGAGCGGACCTCGATCCGGGCGTTGCGGGACAGCTCGTCGTGCTGCGCGATCAGCCTGCCCTGGGGCGTGTCCGGGCTGAAGGCGATCAGGCGCTCGTCCTTCAACTGCCGCAGCGAGATGCTGCGCCGCGCGGCCAGCGGGTGGTCGGGCCTGAACACGCAGGCCAGCGCCCAGCGCCCGACGACCTGTCCCGTCAGCAGCGGGTGGTCGATCGGCAGGGTGGACACCGCCACGTCCGCCTCGTGGCGGGTGAGCTGGCCCACCATCTCGCGCACCAGTTGCGTCTCCATGTAGATGCGCGCCGTCGGAAAGCGCAGCGCCAGTTGCGAGACGGCGCGCGGTACGACCTCCAGCGCCGTGCTGGGGCTGGCGAGCACGCGCAGCGCGAGGCCGCTGCCCGCCTTGAGATCGTGCGCCCGCTGCTCGATGCGCTGCACGCCCTGGTAGACGCGCTCGACCTCGGCATGCAGCGCCCGTGCCTCGGGCGTGGGGCGCAGCCTGCCGTGGCTGCGCTCGAACAGCGTCAGCCCCAGCTGCAGCTCGATGTGCCCGAGCATGCGGCTGACGCCCGGCTGCGACACGTGCAGCAGGCGCGCGGCGTCGGTGACGGAGCCCGCCTGCATGACGGCGCGGAACACCTCGATCTGCCTCAGGTTCATGGGGCCGGCCCTCCGGTGATGGATAACGCGATGTTATGGGATGGCTGAATCTTGGTATTTGATGCTATGGGATTCGGGAGGGATCATCCGGAATTGACCGACACCAGGAGACACACGAGGTGATGAACTCTTCCGCTCTTTCCCGCCGGGCCGTGCTGGCCGGGCTGGCGGCCGCCGCGTTCGCGGGCCGCGCCGCCGCGGCCGCGCCGTGGCCGTCCCGCTCCGTGCGCATCATCGTGCCCTTCGCGCCCGGCGGCGGGGCCGACTCCTCCGCCCGCGTCCTGGCCGACCTGTTCGCGCCCGGGCTGGGGCAGGGCGTGATCGTGGAGAACAAGCCGGGCGCGGGCAGCGTCATCGGCGTCACCGCCGCGGCGCAGGCGCGCGACGGCCACACGCTGCTGATGGCCAGCAACAGCATGCTCATCAACGCGTCTCTGAACCCGCAGGCCGGCTACGACCCGGCGCGCGACTTCGACGCCATCGGCATGGTCTCGGCGCAGCCGCTGGTGCTGGTGGTGCCTGCCGGCTCCGAGGCCAAGTCGCTCAAGGACCTGATCGCGCTGGCGAAGCGCAAGCCGGGCATGGCGGCGGGCAACAGCGGCAACGGCTCGCTGGCGCACCTGACCTCCGAGATCTTCGCCGGGCAGGCCGGCGTGCAGATCACGCCGGTGGCCTACAAGGGCGAGAGCGCGCTGCTGCCGGAGATGATCAGCGGCCTGGTGGACTTCGGCTTCCTCAACCTGCCCAGCGTGGCGCCGCACATCCAGTCCGGCCGCCTGCGCGCGCTGGCCGTGTCCTCGCCGCAGCCGGCGGCGGAGCTGCCGGGCGTGCCGACGCTGCGCTCGCTGGGCTATCCGGCGCTCGAGGTGCAGGGCTGGGCGGCCCTGCTGGCACCCAGGGACACGATTCCCGCGGACGGCCTGGCGAAGCTGGAGACCCTGCTCGGCCAGGCGCTGGCCTCCGACACGGTGAAGAGCCGCTTCGCCGCGCAGAACGTGGCGCCGTTCGTGATGAGCCGGCAGGCGACCGCGCGCTTCCTGCAGGACGAGACGGCCCGCTATGCGGCCGTGATCCGCGAGCGCGGTATCAAGGTGGGCTGATCGATGGCGCAGCCGATGCAGGCCGACGTGCTGGTGTGCGGCGGCGGGGTGGCCGGCGCGATGGCGGCCGTCGCGGCGGGCCGCCGCGGCGCGCGCGTGCTGCTGCTGGAGCGCTACGGTTTCCTCGGCGGCAACGCGACGGCCGGCGCGGTCGCGCAGTTCAACTCCTGGCAGACGGCCGGCGGGCGCCGGGTGGTGGCGGGGCTGGCGCAGGAGGTGGTCGAGCGGCTTCGCGCCTACGGCGCCGCCGCCGCGCACGAGGTCTTCGTCATGTCCACCGGGCACCGCATGGACCGCGTGGAATACGCCCCCGAGGTGCTCAAGCTGGTGCTGGACGACATGGCCACGGAGGCGGGCGTGCAACTGCTGCTGCATGCGAGCCTGCTGGACGTGGAGCGCGAAGGGCGCCGCATCGCGCGGGCGCGTGCGTTGACCAAGGGCGGCGTGGTGGAGATCCGGCCGCGCGTGGTGGTGGACGCCTCGGGCGACATGGACGCGATGCAGAAGGCGGGCGCGGCCTTCCTTGCCCTCGGCGACGACGAATCGCTGCAGCCGGCGACGATGATGTTCCGCTTCGGGCCGATCGACTTCGAGCGGCTGGACGCGCTGCCGCCTGCCGAACTGGCCGCGCTGGCGCGGCGCGGCTACGAGGCGGGCGCCCTGGCGCGCGCGGCGCTGCACGTGGCGCGCGATCCGTTCTCGCAGGACGGCTGGTTCAACATCAGCCGCCTGGCCGTCGACGCGACCGATGCGCTGGCGCTGGGGCGCGCCGAGGTCGAGGGCCGCCGGCAGGCCTGGCGCGCCGCGCAGTACCTGCGCGAGCAGGTGCCGGGCTGCGATGCCGGGCGGCTGCTGGCCTTCGGCACGCAGGTGGGCGTGCGCGAGACGCGCCGGGTGCAGGGCGACCACGTGCTCACGGCCGGCGACCTGCTGGCACCCGCCGCGTTCGAGGACGCGATCGCCGCGGGCGCGTACCCGATCGACATCCATCCGGCCGCGGGGGGCGAGCTGGAATACGCGGCGCTGGGCGACGACCACGCCTACCAGATCCCCTACCGCAGCCTCTGCCCGGCGGGCCTGGACAACGCGCTGGTGGCCGGCCGGGGCATCTCGGCGACCCACCAGGCGCTGGCCGCCGTGCGGGTCATGACGATCTCCATGGCGGTGGGGCAGGCTGCGGGGACCGCCGCAGCGATGACAGCGGCCGGCGACAATGCCGTGCGCGGCGTGCAGGCGGGGGCGCTGCGCGCGGCCCTGCGCGAGACCGGCGCGATCCTGGCCTGAAACGAAACCACCCCCGTCTCTCCCGCGCTTCGGCACGGGCTGGAGTTGTACGGCCTGGGGCTCTACCGCCCCAGCGCCGCGCGCACCCGCTCCAGGTGGGCCGCCGCGGTGGCCCGGTCGTCGAATACCCCGATCGCCAGAGGGCGTGCCTGCTCCAGCCCGATTTCCACCGTGAAGGTGGAGGGGCCTTCGCTGCCGGGCTGCTCGCGCACCTGCAGGCCGCTGACCTCGCTGAAAGGGATGTGCATCGCCGGCTGCAGGCGCCGGCGCAACGGGGCCGTGAGCGTGCGGACCATGCGGGCACGGGTGCGGTCGAACACGATGGATTGCTGCGGCGCGAGCAACGCGATATAGAGACAGAACAGCCCGAAGGTCCAGAAGGCCGCCAGCGCCAGCAGCGATGCGGCGATGCCGCCGACGCGGGTTGCATCGAGCGGCCCGCCCGCGCCGCGCAGCAGCACGATGAAGATGCCCGAGCCCAGCAGCGCGAGCGTGCCGGCGACGCCGAAGACCGTCCGCCAGCCCGCGCTGCGCTGCGTCTCGTCGTAGCGCAGGCCCTCGGCGGTGTCGGTGAAGGCGAAGCCCATGCGTGCGTCCTACCGGCCCTGCATCCAGTCCGTGGCCGCAGGCCGGCCTGCCAGGTGCAGGGCGGCGGTGGCCGGCGGCGTCTCGGCCAGCAGTTGCCCGCGGCGGAACACCTTCAGCCGCGCGGCGCGCAGGCGGATCGCCTCCACCGGGTCGCGCGCCTGCAGCAGCACGAAGCTCGCATCGCAGCCGGGCGCGAGGCCGTAGCCCTGCAGGTGCATCAGCTTCGCGGCGTTCGTTGTCACGGCCTCGAAGCACTGCCGGATGCCGGCCTGGCTGGTCATCTGCGCGACGTGCACGCCCATGTGCGCCACTTCCAGCATGTCGCCCGAGCCGAGGCCGTACCACGGGTCCATCACGCAGTCGTGGCCGAAGGCGACGTTCACGCCGCTGTCCATCAGCTCGGGCACGCGCGTCATGCCGCGCCGCTTCGGGTAGCTGTCGTGGCGGCCCTGCAGCGTGATGTTGATGAGCGGGTTGGCGATCACCGACACGCCGCTCTCGGCGATCAGCGGCAGCAGCTTGCTCGCGTAGTAGTTGTCCATGCTGTGCATGGAGGTGCAGTGCGAGCCGGTGACGCGGCCTTGCAAGCCCAGCCGCTGCGCCTCGAAGGCCAGCGTCTCGATGTGGCGCGACAGCGGGTCGTCCGACTCGTCGCAGTGCATGTCCACCGGCAGGCCGCGCCCCGCCGCGATCTCGCACAGGATGCGCACGCTCTCGGCGCCCTCGGCCATGGTGCGCTCGAAGTGCGGGATGCCGCCGACCACGTGCACGCCCTTGTCCAGCGCGCGCTTGAGGTTCTCCACGCCCCCGGGCGCGCGCAGCACGCCGTCCTGCGGGAAGGCGACGAGCTGCAGGTCGAGGTACGGCGCGACGCGGCGCTGGACCTCGAGCAGCGCGTCGACGGCCAGCAGGCGCGGGTCGCTGGTGTCCACGTGCGAGCGGATGGCCAGCAGGCCTTTGGCCACCGCCCAGTCGCAGTACGCCAGGGCCCGCTCGATCAGCGCCTCGGCCGTCAGCAGCGGCTTGAGTTCGCCCCACAGCGCGATGCCTTCGAGCAGCGTGCCGCTGCGGTTGACGCGCGGCAGGCCGTGGCTGAGCGTTGCGTCCATGTGGAAGTGCGGGTCGCAGAACGGGGGCGACACGAGCAGGCCCTGTGCGTCCAGCGTCTGGTGCGCGGGCGCCGAAGAGCCTTCGGCGACGTCGACGATGCGGCCGTCCTGCACGGCGATGGACATGTCCGTGCGCCCGTCGGGCAGGGTGGCGCGGGTGACGAGCAGATCGAGCATGGCGCGATGCGGCCGGGCGTCCCGTCAGGCCAGCGCCGCGCGCAGCCGCTCGGCGTAGCCCTGCAGCACCTCGGCCGGCGGCTCCTTGCGCGGCCAGCTCAGCGCGATGCCGTCGCCGGCATGGCGCGGCACCACGTGCATGTGGAAGTGGAAGACCGTCTGGTCGCCCTCGCGGCCGTTGGCCTGCAGCAGGGTCAGGCCGGGCGGATCGAACACCGCCTGCACCGCGCGCGCCACGCGCTGCGCCGTCTGCATCACGGCGGCCGCCTCCTCGGGCGTGATGTCCAGCAGCGTGGCGCCGTGGCGGCGCGTGGCCACCAGCACATGGCCGGGGTTGACCTGGCCGATGTCCATGAAGGCCACGGTCAGCGCGTCCTCGTGCACCTTGGCGGCGGGGATCTGCCCTGCGACCAGGCGGCAGAAGATGCATTGGCCGGGCGGCGAGGTGTCGACGAACATGGGCATGGCGGCGCTCTCCTGGCGGTGATGGTAGTGCGGACCGGGCCCAATCCGCACTTAAAGCGTGCGGAATGGGCCCGTGGCTAGGATCGCGCGCTTTGTCCAAGACGAGGAGGTGCCGCGATGGCCCTGGCGATGGCCCCGCGCCCGTGGTGGGCGGGGTGGGGCATGACGGAACTGCGCATCGACGTCGGCCGCGGCGAGGAGCGCATCGACCGCGAACTGGAGGTGCTGCATCGGCGGCTCAAGCGCCCGGGCGATGCGCTGCACGGCATCGCCAGCGTGCCGATGGACGACCCGCGCTTCGTGATCCATCACCGCGAGGCCGACGGCGAGTTCTACCTGTACGTGGAGGACGTGCGGCGCGGGCGGCTGGCCGGCACCACCGTGTTCAACCGCCTGATCGAGCTGGACCGGCGCGCCGACCGCTACCTGCGCGCGCCGCACTCGCAGTACGCCCCGGCCTACCGGCGCCGCGGCCTGGCCACGGCGATCTACCGCTGGGGGCTGGAGGCGGGGCTGTGCCTGATCACCGGCGCGCGCCAGTCGCCGGCGGCGCATGCGCTGTGGGGCAGGCTGGCGCGGCACTACCCGCTGCACCACGTCGACCTGCGCGACAAGCGCCTCGCCTGGCTGGGCACGCAGGTGTCGCCCGAGACGCTGGGCGCGCTGCACACCCGCATGCTGCTGCTGGGGCGCGGGTGGACGCTGCAGGCGCTGGCAGACGCCACCGGCATGCGGCTGCCCGATTGAGTGCCCCCAGGGCCGGGCTGCGCCCAGCCCGCCCCCCGCGGGGGGCAAGAAAACTTGGGGCGGCCCGGCGTTTTCTTAAGAGCCGCGGCCCGCGCCTGCGCTACTTGGTGCCGAAGATCCGGTCGCCCGCGTCGCCCAGGCCGGGCAGGATGTAGCCGTGGTCGTTGAGCTGCCGGTCGATGGCGGCGGTGTAGATCGGCACGTCGGGGTGCGCGTCCTGCATCGTCCGGATGCCCTCGGGGCAGGTGAGCAGGCACACGAACTTGATGGACTTCGGGCTCAGCTCCTTGAGCCGCTCCACCGCGGCGGCGGCCGAGTTGCCGGTGGCCAGCATCGGGTCGACCACCACCACGTCGCGCTCGTGCATGTCGCCGGGCATCTTGAAGTAGTACTCCACGGCCGTCAGCGTCTTCGGGTCGCGGTACAGGCCGATGTGGCCCACGCGCGCGCCCGGCACCACACTGAGCATGCCGTCGAGGATGCCGGTGCCCGCGCGCAGGATGGAGACGAACACCAGCTTCTTGCCGTCGATGACCTTGCCGGTGGTGGTCTCCAGCGGCGTCTCGATCTCGATCTCCTGCATCGGCACGTCGCGCGTGACCTCGTAGGCCATCAGGGTGGACAGCTCGTTGAGCAGCCGCCGGAAGCTGTTGGTGGAGGCGTCCTTGCGGCGCATCAGCGTCAGCTTGTGCTGCACGAGGGGGTGGTCGATGAGGTGGACGTTGCGCATGGTTCTTGTATTCAACAGACAACTGGAAAAAACAGATGGCCGCGGAGCGGGCCGTTCGGGAACACGCGCGGAACCGGCTTTGCCGGGCCGCTGCGTGTGCCCCCTGAAGGGGGTTGGCGAAGCGACACGAAGTGCGCGAAGACTGGGGGTGACATCAGAACACCGTCCCGTCGCTGGCGATCCGCAGGGGCGGGGCGCCGCCGCGCAGGCGCTGGGCCAGGGCGCGGCCCGCGGCCCAGGTGCCGCCTTCGAGCACGCAGGCCAGCGGCATGTCGGCCTCGTCGCGCCGCAGGTTCTTGCGCACCAGCGGCGCCAGTTCGTCCAGCAGCGCCACGGTCAGCGCGCGCCATTCGACGATGAACTCGTCGCTCACCTTCCAGGTGCGCTCCAGCAGGGCCGGGTCGCAGGGCGCGAGCACGCCGGTGTCGAGCAGCAGGCCGCCGTTGCGGTACTCGGGCAGGGCCGTGAGCCTGCCGACGCCCAGCACCTGCACGCCGGCCCACTCGAAGGGCTCGATCAGCGAGTAGGTGAGCCACTGCGAGAGCTTGTGGAAGGGCATCCAGCCGTTGGTCAGGCCCGGGCCCCGCACCGCGCTGTGGCGCCAGCAGTCGCCCAGCGCCAGCGCCGGGTCGCCGGGGCCGGGCAGCAGGTCGCTGCCGTCGGCCGCGATGCTGTCGACCCGGTTGCCGGAGGGCCAGATCGACGAGAGCGAGGCCAGCACCTGCGCCAGGATGTCGTCGGCCTGGATGTCGGCGGTGGGGGGAATGGCCGCGCCCTCGGGGGCGACCAGCATGTCGAACAGCCCGCCGGGCCGCTGCACCTCGGTGCCGAACACCTCCGGCTGCTCGGCCATCACCTCGCCCAGCCGCCGCAGCAGCGTGACGCGGCCGGCCAGGCCGACCAGCGGATTGGCGTCGTGCACCTGGAAGGCCTCGCCCAGCCGGTCGCCGACCAGGGCCTTCAGGCCGGCGGCGTCCGCCTGCAGCGGCCGGTCGGGGTCGGACGAGAACAGCCCGCCGGTGAAGGCGTGGAAGCTGGCGACGGCCAGGCCCTCGGAGCGCGTGAGGCGCTGCCCGCTGGCGCTCTCGGTGTAGTGCCAGTCGGGGCCGGCCCCGGCGTCGAGCAGCACGCTCACCACCACCAGGTCGATGTGCGCCTTGACCCGCTCGCGGGGCGCGGCGCCTTCGAGCAGGCGGTTGAGCTCGGCCACGCGGTCGACGCCGCCGGCCTCGAAGTGGCGCCACCGGCTGTGGTAGGGGATGGGGCCCCAGGCATAGCGGTTGTGCGTGGTCTCGGCCACCTCGCGCGCCGCGTCTTCCAGCCGGTCGTGATCGCCGACGGTGAACCACTGCGACTCGCCGCGGCGTGCGCGGGCGAGCAGCGCCGCCGCGCGGCTGCGGATGGCATCGGTGGTGCGCAGGTAGTCGGCCGCCGCCACGGGGTTGTCGGCGTCGGGCACGAACTCCAACGCCGGATCGACCTGGCCGTCCGCGCCGGCGCCGCGCACGGCCGCGTTGCGGGTGGGTTGGTCGGGGTCGAGCCCGTAGTTGTCCTTGGTCATTCGTTCAGCCCCCGGCCCTTGGCCTTGCGCAGTTCCTCGGCATCGGGCACCGCGCCGGGCGTGAAGTAGCCCGCGGCCATCTTGGCGTCGATCTCCACCCGCGCGTCGGCGGGGATCAGCTCGTCGGGGATGTTGATGCGCTCGCCCACCTCGATGCCGGCGCCGGTGATGGCGTCGTACTTCATGTTGCTCATCGAGACGAGGCGGTGGATCTTCCGGATGCCCAGCCAGTGGAAGACGTCGGGCATCAGCTCCTGGAAGCGCATGTCCTGCACGCCGGCCACGCATTCGGTGCGGGCGAAGTACTGGTCGGCCGTGTCGCCGCCGAGCTGGCGCTTGCGCGCGTTGTAGACGAGGAATTTCGTCACCTCGCCCAGCGCCCGGCCTTCCTTGCGCGAGTAGGCGACCAGGCCGACGCCGCCGCGCTGCGCGCCGGCGATGCATTCCTCGATGGCGTGCGTGAGGTAGGGGCGGCAGGTGCAGATGTCGGAGCCGAAGACGTCGGAGCCGTTGCACTCGTCGTGGATGCGGGCGGTGAGTTCCACCGACGGGTCGGCCAGGTCGCACGGCCGGCCGAAGATGTAGAGCGTCTGCCCGCCGATGGGCGGCAGGAACACCTCCAGGTCGGAGCGCGTGACCAGCTCCGGGTACATGCCGCCGGTTTCCTCGAACAGCACGCGGCGCAGGTCGGTCTCGGAGCAGCCGAAGCGCTGCGCCACGCCGGGCAGCCACCACACGGGCTCCACCGCCACCTTGGTGACGACCGCGGCGCCGCCGGGCGTGAGGAACTTGCCGTCGGCCTTCAGGCGGCCCTTGTGCAGTGCGTCGATCACCTCGGGCAGGATCACGTGCGCCTTGGTCACGGCGATGGTCGGGCGGATGTCGTAGCCGGCGGCCAGCTCGGCCGCGAAGACCTCGGACACCACGGCGCCCCACGGGTCGAGCGAGACGATCCGGCCCGGTTCGCTCCATTGCGGATAGGGGCCGATGACGTCCGTGGGCGCGGTGTTGGTCAGGTCGGCCTTGTGCTCGCGCTTGAGGGCGCCGGCCGCCACCGCCAGCGCGCGGTACACGCTGTAGCTGCCGCTGTGCGTGCCGATCACGTTGCGGTGCGCGCGCCGGGTGGTGGTGCCGACGATGGGCCCGCGTTCGGCGGCGGTGGGTGCGCCCCAGCGCAGGGGGAGGGCGCCCAGCCCGCTGCTGTGCGATGTCAGGCGGATGTGGCGCGAGGGGCTGGAGATCGGGTCGGAAGACGCGGGGAGGACGGGTGTGACAGGGGAGGTGGATGCGCTCGTTGTGCTGTCGACGGACATGGCAGGCCCTCAAAAAATGCAATGTAGCGAGCACCGTGCCAGCTTGCAAGGAAGGCGGGACCGGCCCGCCCGCGCATCAGGGAATGCGCCAGAGCCGGTCGAGCGACAGCCGCCCGCCGCCGCGCCCGGCGAGGTACAGCAGCAGGCCGGCCCACGACAGGTGCGTGGGCCACGCGTCCGGATAGACGAAGACCTGGATCACCAGCGTCATGCCCAGCAGCGCGAGCGCGGACAGGCGCGTGCCGAGGCCGAGCACCAGCAGCAGCGGGAAGAGGTGCTCGGCATAGGCCGCCAGGTGGGCGGCGATCTCCGGCGGCACCAGCGGCAGCCGGTACTCGCTGCGGAACAGCTCCATGGCACTGTCGCTGACGTGCAGCCAGCCGTCGACCTTGGTGCGGCCGGAGCGCCAGAAGATGGCGGCGACGGCGATGCGGTCGACCAGCGCGAGCAGGTCGTGCGGGAGCAGGGCGCCGAGGCGGGCGGTCAGATGGCCCCAGGGGCCGGCGGGGGCGGTGTGGGCGGCGTTCGTCATGGCGTGGCGTGCGGGTTGGGAGTGGTGAAGGCGCCTGCCTGCAGCAGTAGCGCGAGGAGGGCGGCGACGTCGGCATCGGGATGGCGGCCGAGCACGTCCACCGCGGCATCGCCCAGCGTGGCGCCGCGCCGGCATGCGTCCAGGAAGGCGCAGCCGGCGGCGTCGAGCGGCTGCCAGGTCACGGCCTGCGTCGGCCGCAGCAGCAGGGTGCCTTCGCCTCGCCACGGCAGGTCGGGCAGCGCGGCCAGGGCCTGCGCGTCGCCGCTGCGGTTGGCCGACCAGATGCCGTGGATGGGTGCGCCGTCGAACCAGTGCCAGCGCGCGGCCGGGTGCGGCGGCAGGTGCAGCGCCTGCAGGTCCTCGGGCGCGATGCGCGCCAGCGCGGCCGGCGAGAGCACCGGCGCGTCGGCCGCCGCATGCGATTCGGTCCACAGCCGGTCCAGCATCGCCACGGCCGGCAGCCAGGGCAGGCCGGCGGCCGGTGCGAAGCCTGCGAGGAAGGCCGGGAACGCCCTGCCGTAGTGCAGCAGGCGAGCATCGTCGGGCGGCGCGGCGCTCGCATGGCGGGCGGCCGCGGCGCGGAACCAGTCGCGCCCGACCAGCCGCACGACCGCGGGGAAGTTCGCTTCCAGCGCGTCGATGCAGCCCTTGCGCACGGTGTTGCGGTAGATGGCGAAGCCGGGCTGCGCGGCGAGCGCATGCTGCTCCGGCGCATCGGCCCACAAGGCGGCGATGAAGTCGCGTTCGAAGCGGCCGGTGTTCATGCGGGCACCGCTGCGGCCTGGGCCGCGATCGAGGCCGCGCGGGCGCGCTCGGCCATCAGTTCGCCGAAGGGCGGCAGCCTGTCGTCGCGCTCGATCAGCGTCGGCCTCGGTCCGGCGCGCTCGACGAAGCGGCGGTACAGCGCCCACACGGCCGCGGCCACCGGTGCGTCGTGCGAGTCGACGAGCAGCGCTTCGCCATGAACCGGGTCCGGCATGTGGCCGGCGAGATGGATTTCCGCCACCGCCTGCGCGGGAAAGCGGTCGATGTAGTCCCCGGCGTCGAAGCCGAGGTTGCGCGCGGACACGTGGACGTTGTTGATGTCCAGCAGCAGGGCGCAGCCGCTGCGCCGCGCCAGCTCGCGCAGGAAGCCGGCCTCGTCCCATGCGTGCGGCAGGCGCAGGTAGTGCGACGGGTTCTCGATCGCCACCTGCCGGCCCAGCGCGTTCTGCACGGCGTCGAGGCGGTCCGCCACCCGCCGCAGCAGCGCGTCGCTGCGCGGGGCGGGCAGCAGGTCGGGCAGGTAGCGTCCGCCGGCGCGCGACCAGGCCAGGTGCTCCGACATCAGCGCCGGCTCGAAGCGGCGCACCAGGGCGGCCAGCCGGCGCAGGTGCCCGGCGTCGGGCTCCTCCTCGCCGGCGAGCGAGAGCGACACGCCGTGCAGCGAC
>Ga0164243_10001816_pt1 | contig 35836 bp, 28 predicted proteins | sample OricompcompostOP_FD_108781 | JGI IMG/M metagenome (GOLD analysis project Ga0164243, IMG submission 108781) | Organic Plus compost microbial communities from Emeryville, California, USA - Original compost - Organic plus compost (OP) | ecosystem: Engineered > Solid waste > Mixed feedstock >...
AAGATGACCTTCCACTTGCCCGGGAAGCTGGCCTCGGTGATTTCCTCAAAGGCGGACTCGCCATTTTCTTCATGTTTCTGGAACCCGGGCTTCACGCCGGTAATTTTGAAAGATGGGAGTTTTTGGCCGATTCCAAGCATTGTTCTTGATCCTATGTTTATTGGAGGTTGTTTTCCGGGGCTTTTGCGCGTTTATTGCGTTGCACACGCTATTTTATTGCTCTGCATCATTGATAAAATCAAATCAGAAATTCTTAATGCAGCCATAAGAATTCCTGATAGCGGAACGAGAACAGAGCCTCCGACAGCCGCCTTGGTTTCTGGAAGTGCTGCCGTTAAGACCTGCCGACCATCCACGCGATACAGATCGTCAGCATGATCATTGCCATCGACGGCCCGGCGGCGTCCGGCAAGGGGACGCTCGGCAAACGTCTCGCCGCCCATTTTGGATTTCGGCATCTCGATACAGGTCTGCTTTATCGCGCCGTTGCGCATGCCCTGCTTGCGGCCGGGCACCCGCTCGACGATCACCAGAAAGCCGCCGCGGCGGCGCGCAGCCTTGATGCAAGTCAATTCGATGAGCGTGCTCTCAAGCAGCAGGCTGTGGGGGAAGCTGCATCGGTGGTGTCGGCCATCCCGGCGGTCCGCGACGCGCTGCTCGCGTTCCAGCGCAGCTTTGCGGAGCAGCCGCCGGGCGCTGTGCTCGATGGCCGCGACATCGGCACGGTGATCTGCCCGGACGCCGACGTGAAGATTTTTGTGACCGCCTCGCCGGAGGCGCGTGCCAGCCGGCGCTACCTCGAATTGAAAACGGCTGGAAGCTCCATCACGCTTGCCGAGGTGCAGGCCGATATCGCGCGGCGCGACGAACGCGATCAGTCCCGCGCGATCGCCCCGCTGATCGCCGCGCCTGACGCGCATGTTCTTGACACAACGCACATGAATGCAGACCAGGCGTTGCAGGCTGCGCTCGAAATCGTTGCAACAAAGCAGCGCTGAGCGGCGGCTTCATCGGAAAAGCTCTGGTCGCAGTGACGGTCGGGTCCTAAGCTTCGACGGCAAGCAAGGGACAGTTTCATGGCCAACTATCGTGACTATTATTTTCCCAATACCGAGCCGCTCGCCGCCAACGAAATGCGCATCATTGCGCTTGGCACCGGACGTCCGTTCGTGCGGCGCGGGCAGGCCAACTGTTCCTGGCTGATCGAACTCGGCAATGGCGACAAGTTCGTGATGGATTTCGGCTCCGGGTCGCAGGCGAATTTCACCGCGCTGGAAATTCCCCACCAGGATATCACGGCCTATTTTGCGACTCATCTGCATGCCGATCACGTGGGCGATTTTGCGCAGGTCTGGATTGGCAGCTGGGCGGGCGGTCGCGTGAAGCCGCTGGTGCTTTACGGCCCTTCGGGTCCGGAACCCAAATACGGCACGAAACATTTCGTCGAGCATCAGATGGCGTCGTTGGCGTGGGACACCGATACGCGGCTTGGCCTGTTGCCGGACGCCGGCGCCGAAGTCGAAGTGCATGAGTTCGACTTCACCAAAACGGGCGTCGTGTACGACCACAACGGTGTTGTCATCAAAAGCTTTCCCGCCATTCACATCTATGATGGTCCGGTCAGCTATCGGCTGGAATGGAACGGTCTTTGCTTTGTGTTTTCTGGCGACACGACACCCAGCCAGTTCTTCGTCGATAACGCTCAAGGTGCCGATCTTTTGATCCACGAGTGCTTCAACACGGTCAAACAGCTCATTGAGCGGTCAGGTTATCCTGAGAAGAGCGCCATCGGCATTGGCACGATGGCGCACACGTCGCCACTGGAATGCGGCAAGGTGCTTGATCTGGTAAGGCCGCGTCACGCGGCAGTGTTTCATTTCTTCAACGATTTTGATACCGGCCCCGAAGTGGAGCACGAGATCCGGCAGAGTTATCAAGGTCCGCTCACGCTGGCGCAGGATCTGATGGTGTTTAATGTGACACCGGACCAGATCGCCGTGCGTCTTGCGGTCACGCCGACGCTCGTGTGGCCGAACAAGGAGCGCCACGACGGGTTTCGCGCCGCCGCGCGCAAGCAGCGGCCAACGATGTCGCGCTGGCTGGCGGACAAACAATTGTTTCCCAAATTCTGAAGGAGCGATGCGTGTCAAAATTCTCCCGACGCCGAGTGTTGGCAGCAGCGGCGCTCTCGCCACTGGCGCCCTTGTTCAGCCCGAACATCGCCCGCGCAGTGGCCTATCCGGACCGGCCTATTCGCGTCGTCATCCCTTATACGGCCGGTGGTCTGGCGGAGACCATCATGCGGATGTTCGCAGTCACCATGGAACCGCGGCTCGGGCAAAAACTGGTGATCGAAGCGAAGCCCGGTGCGGCGGGAAATATCGGCACGCAAGAAGTCTCCCGCGCCGATCCGGACGGCTACACCATTCTTGTCGCGGCGACGAATAACTTCGTCATCAATCAGTTCCTGCTCAAGATGTCGTTCGATCCGCTGGCGACCCTGGCGCCGATCGCCAAGGCCGCGGACGTGCCGCTGGTGCTGTTTTCAAATCCCGAAGTGCCGGCACGCACGCTGGGTGACTTCATCGCGCAGGCCCGCGCCAACCCCGGCAAGTACAGCTACGGCATCCCGAGTCTCGGCACCGTCAATCACCTGTTGATGGAGAGATTGAAACAGACCACCGGCGCCGACATCACGGCCATTCCGTTTCGCGGGTCGCCTGAAGCTGCGCTTGCCTTGCTCAAAAACGAAATTCAATTGTTTCCTATCGGCCTTTCCGTCGGTGTGGGCCATCTGCGCGAAGGCAAGTTGACCGCACTTGCTGTCGCGACCGAAAAGAGGCTGCCCATGCTGCCCGACGTGCCGACAATCGCCGAGGCAGGTTTCGCCGGATTTACCGCATCCAACTGGTGGGGCATTGCCGCGCCGGCAGGGACGCCAACCGAAATTCTCGACACGCTCGCAGCCGCTGTTGCCGAAGCGCAGAAGAGCCCGCTCGTTGTGGAGAGATTTGCGAAAATGGGCTTGCTGGTGCCGCAACTGGACCGCGCTGCGTTCACAGCCTCCCTCAAGCCGGAAGCCGGCCAATGGCTGGAGACGATCCAGCGTGGCAAGATCGCTATCCGCTAATTCGGCGCGATGCGGCCGTTCCTCATAGCGCAGCGACGGTTGGCATCGCAAGGCCGAGAAGGCCGACTGAGCATGCGTTTGTAATCAGGCTCAATCGGTTGCGCGGGGCGTCGATAAGGCGCGCGTCAATCCCGTCCCGGGAAGCGATTGTCGTCGCATGCCGATGACAAAGGTAAAAAGGACGCTGTTGGAATGTGACTTACGACCGCGTCGAGCGCTATTGCCGGCCCCAGGACACCGACAGCCAGGCGCGTTCGTGCGCGTAGTACACCGCGATCTTCACGAGGATCTCCGCGCCCGCGACGGCCGTGGCGATCATCGTGCTGCCGGTCAGCAGCCACACCAGTGTGAACGTCGTCAGGCTGCCGATCGCGCGCCAGGTCAACGCCTTGGCGAACGAGCGCGGATGAGTCGAACTCGTATCGGCTGTTTGGGGAGACCGGAAATAGTCCTGTGCCAGCGCGCGCAGCCGGGAGACCGTGTTCTCGATCCGGGTATCCGCGGTGCCGACCTGTGTGATCAGACACATCGCCACCGTATCGTTGGTTTCCGGATCGATCAGGATGAAGCTGCCAAGGTCGCGATTATCCTTGTAGCGTTCGAGCGCGAGCGGACGGTCGAACGTGAGTTGGCAATGGCCGATCTCGTTCGGCGCAAGATGCCCGACCGGCGTGGTCTCAAGATTGTCGAGGCTGATGCGGGTGAGGCCCGTGCCAACTGTGGCCTGCGCAGTTGCGGTGCCGGCTTTCGCCAGCAGCCGGAGGCCGGGCTGCAGTGCTTCGTCGGCCATCCAGAAAATCTGCGCTTCGAGGCGATCCGCCGCATGGGAGTTGTCGTCGTCCTCGACGATCACATCGCCGCGGGAGGCATCGACATTCGTTTCCAGCGTCAGCGTCACGGCCTGTCCGGCAACGGCGCGCGAGAGATCACCGTCCGCGGTGACAATGGCGGCAATCTTGGTGGTCTTGCCCGACGGCAGCAATTTCACCGGCATGCCGGGAAATGTTTCGCCGCTCGCGATCGTCCCGCAATAGCCGCGGAAATTGGCGTCGGGGCGGTTCACCCACTGCACCGGCATGCGCAGCGGCTGATAGCTCGCGGCCGGCTTGAGCGAGACGGTTTCGAGATGATCGAGCAGCGTCGGGCCGCTGTACCATGGCGTGTGCTCGGAACGTTGCACGACGTTGTCACCGCGCTTGGCGGACAGCGGGATGACCAGAATGTTTTCGACATCGAGCCCCGCGGCAAAGCTGCGGAAATTCTGCTCGATGCGGTTGAATGTGTCCTGCGACCAGCCGACCAGGTCCATCTTGTTCACGGCCAGCACGAGATGCTTCACGCCGAGCATCGCCACGAGCAGCGCATGGCGCCGGGTCTGCGCCGTGAAGCCCTCCTGCGCATCGACGAGCAGCAAGGCGAGATCGGCGTTCGAGGCGCCGGTCGCCATGTTGCGGGTGTACTGTTCGTGCCCCGGCGCATCGATGACGATGAACTTGCGCTTGGCGGTCGAGAAAAACCGGTAAGCGACATCAATCGTGATCTTCTGCTCGCGTTCGGCGGCGAGGCCGTCCAGCAGCAGCGAATAGTCGAGTTCGTCCGCCGCCGCGCCATGACGCTTGGAGTCGTTGCGCAGCGTCGTGAGTTGGTCTTCAAACAGCAGGTTCGATTCATACAGCAGCCGGCCAAGCAGGCTCGACTTGCCATGATCGACCGAGCCGCAGGCGATGAAGCGCAGCAGGCTCTTGTCTTCCTGCGCCTTCAGGAATTCATCGATGGCGAACGTGTCGTGGTTCGGGTGCGCGGTCATCAGAAATAGCCTTCCTGCTTCTTGCGCTCCATCGAGGCGGCGCCGTCGCGGTCGATCACGCGGTCGCGGCGCTCGGAATAGCGCGACGAAATCGTTTCCTGAATGATGTCGGAAAGGTTTGTGGCGGTGCTTTCGATCGCCCCGGTGAGCGGGTAGCAGCCGAGCGTGCGGAAACGGACGTTGCGCATCACCGGCGTCTCGCCGGGCTCGAGCGGCAAGCGGTCGTCATCGCGCATGATGAGCGTGCCGCCGCGTTCGACCGTCGGACGCATTGCGGAGAAATACAGCGGCACCACGGGAATGTTTTCGCGGTGGATGTAGAGCCAGATGTCGAGCTCGGTCCAGTTCGACAACGGAAACACGCGCACGCTTTCGCCCTTGCGCTTGCGCGCATTGTAGAGCCGCCACGGCTCCGGACGCTGACGTTTCGGGTCCCAGCGATGCTGCGCGTTGCGGAACGAGAAGATGCGCTCCTTGGCTCGCGACTTGTCTTCGTCACGGCGCGCGCCGCCAATGGCGGCATCGAAGCCGTACTTGTCGAGCGCCTGACGCAGCGCCTGCGTTTTCATCACGTCGGTGTGGACTTCAGAGCCGTGCGAGATCGGGCCGACGCCCTTGGCGAGACCTTCCTGATTGATGTGGACGATCAGGTCGAGCCCAAGCTCTTTCGCGCGCTGATCGCGAAACTCGATCATCTCGCGGAATTTCCAGGTCGTATCGATATGCAGCAGCGGGAACGGCGGCTTGGCCGGATAGAACGCCTTCATCGCCAGATGCAGCAGGACGGACGAGTCCTTGCCGATCGAATAGAGCAGAACGGGATTTTCCGATTCCGCCACGGTCTCGCGCATGATGTGAATGCTCTCGGCCTCGAGCTGCGAGAGGTGCGTGAGGTCTGACGGGCTTTCCGGAAGATCGCGGGCGGCGTTGAAGTTTGTCTGCGGAGCAAGCACGGCACTAACTTTCGATTTGCTTCAGCTTCGGGCGGATTGCGAAACGGCACCATGCGCAATCGTATGCACATGCAGGCCGCACTCTTTCTGGTCCTGCTGTTCCCACCACCAGCGGCCGGCGCGTTCGTGTTCGTCGGGGCCGATGGCGCGGGTGCAGGGCGCGCAGCCGATCGAGGCAAAGCCGCGGTCGTGCAGCACGTTGTAGGGAATGCTTTCTTTCGCGACGAAATCGACGACGCGCTGGCGCGTCCAGTCGAACAGCGGATTGACCTTGATCAGGTTGCGCGCGCGATCATGTTCGGCGAATTGCGTGTCGGAGCGCTCGACGGATTGTTCGACGCGCAGGCCGGTGATCCAGCCGTTGGCGCCGGCGAGTGCACGGCCAAGCGGAACGACCTTGCGTACCTGGCAGCAGGCCTGGCGCGCGGCGATGGAGGCGCGGAAACCGCCGATGCCTTGTTCGGCGAGCAGACGTTCGACGCTCGCGCCGTCCGGCGCGAAGGCGCGAATGCGGCGGCCGTAACGCGCTTCCGTCTGGGTCCAGACGTCATGGGTTTCGGGAAACAGACGTCCGGTTTCGAGCGTCACGACATCGATGTCGAGGTCCTGGGTCAAAATCGCGTGCGCGATCGCCTGGTCCTCGATTCCGAAACTTGTCGTGAAAACCAGCCGTCCCGGAATGTCTTCACGCGCAACCCTGAGCCGGCCGAACAGGTCCAACCCCTCTGCACGGGCGGATAGATCGTCAGGCGCGGCGATCAGCAGGGAGCGGGGGCTCGACTTCGTGGACACGGGGAAATGACCTGTGCTTGCGACGAAATGACCCCTGATATGGAATATTATTTCCTCCGGAGGCAATATCGGCGCAGAAAAAAGGATATTCGACCAAAATGGACTTGAAATGGTCCAAACTGTTTCCCAAATCGACCGTGGGCCCACACGATTCCACCCTCGTGTCCTGGGTTGAGGCCGAAGCCGCGGGGCCCTGTCTTGCAACCTCCGGACGCCGGGGCCTGCGACCAGCTTGAAGCGGAGCGAACCGTTCGGTATATCCGCCCGGTCGGAAGCGCCGTCGCATTTTGCAAGCGCCGTCCGCGCGGGCCGGTTGCGTGGGATTCACGCGATCGGGTTGGAGGCCTCAGCCCGCGTTCACGGTTCTTGCCAGACTCGCTTCCACGAGAACATCGTCCCGACCGCTCGGTTATTTTTGCGCCGGCCTGCCGGATATCTGGCAGTTGCTGAGAACCTCGCAGGTTTTCGGCCCGCGCGTTCGGGATGCCCGTCACACCAGCCGCCGGCGTCATGTTAGGAGAGTTTATGGCTACTGCTACAGCTGTGTCCGCCAATCCGTCCCGCGAAGATTTCGCGGCCATGCTCGATGAGTCGTTTGGCGGCGGCAATCAACAGGAAGGTTCCGTCGTCAAGGGAACCGTCGTCGCCATCGAAAAGGATATGGCGATCATCGATGTCGGTCTGAAAATGGAAGGCCGCGTCGCAATACGTGAATTTTCCGGACCCGGCCGTCAAAGCGACCTCAAGGTCGGCGACGAGGTCGAAGTCTATCTTGAGCGGATTGAAAATGCGCTCGGCGAAGCCGTGCTGTCGCGTGACAAGGCGCGCCGCGAAGAGAGCTGGGGCAAGCTCGAGAAGGCATTCCAGAACAACGAGAAGGTCACCGGTGTGATCTTCAATCAGGTCAAGGGTGGCTTCACCGTCGACCTCGAAGGCGCTGTGGCGTTCCTGCCGCGCTCGCAGGTCGATATCCGTCCGATCCGCGATGTCACCCCGCTGATGAACGTCAACCAGCCGTTCCAGATCCTCAAGATGGATCGCCGCCGCGGCAACATCGTCGTGTCGCGCCGCACGGTTCTCGAAGAGACCCGCGCCGAACAGCGTCAGGAACTGGTGCAGAACCTCGAAGAGGGTCAGGTCATCGACGGCGTGGTCAAGAACATCACCGACTATGGTGCGTTCGTTGATCTCGGCGGCATCGACGGCCTCCTCCACGTCACGGACATCGCGTGGCGCCGCGTCAATCACCCGACCGAAGTGCTGACCATCGGCCAGCAGGTCAAGGTGAAGATCATCAAGATCAACCACGAGACCCATCGCATCTCGCTCGGCATGAAGCAGCTTCAGGCCGATCCGTGGCAGGGCATCGAGGCGAAGTATCCGATCGGCATGCGTCTCAAGGGCCGCGTGACCAACATCACCGACTACGGCGCGTTCGTCGAACTGGAGCCGGGCATCGAAGGCCTGATCCACGTTTCCGAAATGTCGTGGACGAAGAAGAACGTCCACCCCGGCAAGATCGTCTCGACCTCGCAGGAGATCGAGGTTCAGATCCTCGAAGTGGACTCCGTCAAGCGCCGCATTTCGCTCGGTCTCAAGCAGACCATGCGCAATCCGTGGGAAGTCTTCGTCGAAAAATTCCCGCCGGGCTCGACCGTCGAGGGCGAAGTCAAGAACAAGACCGAATTCGGCCTGTTCCTCGGCCTCGAAGGCGATATCGACGGCATGGTGCACCTCTCCGACCTCGACTGGAAGCGTCCGGGCGAGCAGGTCATCGAGGAGTACAAGAAGGGCGACATGGTCAAGGCCGTGGTTCTTGACGTCGATGTCGACAAGGAGCGCATCTCGCTCGGCATCAAGCAGCTTGCGGGTGACCCGTTCGCCGAATCCGGCGACATCAAGAAGGGCTCGGTCGTGACCTGTGAAGTGACCGAGGTGAAGGAATCGGGTCTCGATGTGAAGATCGTCGACACCGAGTTCACCGCGTTCATCAAGCGCTCGGAACTCGCCCGTGATCGCGAAGAACAGCGGCCCGACCGTTTCCAGGTTGGCCAGAAGTTCGACGCCCGCGTCACCCAGTTCGACCGCCGCGCCCACAAGATGCAGGTGTCGATCCGTGCGCTTGAAGTCGCGGAAGAGAAGGATGCGATTGCCCAGTATGGCTCGTCCGACTCCGGTGCGACGCTCGGCGACATTCTCGGTACCGCGCTCAAGCGCGCCGAGAAAGGCGACGGCGAGTAAGCAAAAAGTAAAACGGCGGCGCTATATAGCGCCGCCGTTTTACGTTGATAGCGTGTTGCCCCCGACAACGGGATCGTGCGGAATCCCGGCTGTTGTCGCTCCGCGCCATTGAGAGGAAATGCGTGATGTCTCTCGACGCTGACACGATCGTCGATCGGCGCCGGCTCCGGCGCAAGCTGACCTTCTGGCGCGTCGTTACAGTGGCGCTGCTGCTTGCCATTATCGGCGCCGGTGCTCTGCTGGTGTCGGGGCGGGGAGCGGGATGGACATCCCGGCCAGGCAACTACATTGCGCGCATCAAGGTCCAGGGCGTCATTCGCGGCGACACCGAGCGCGTCGAGGCGCTGGAGCGGCTTGGCAAGTCGAATGCGCGCGCCGTCATCCTGCACGTCGACAGCCCCGGCGGAACCACTGCCGGATCGGAACAACTTCTGACCGCGCTGCGCAAGCTCGCGGCGCAAAAACCGATGGTGGTGGTGGTCGACGGCCTTGCCGCGTCGGGCGGCTACATCACCGCCATGAGTGCTGATCATATCGTGGCGCAGAGCACGTCGCTGGTCGGCTCGATCGGCGTTATTTTCCAGTATCCGAATGTCACCGAATTGTTGAAGACGGTCGGCGTGAAGGTCGAGGAAATCAAGTCGTCGCCGCTGAAAGCCGCCCCAAACGGGTTTGAACCAACCAGCGCGGAGGCCCGCGCCGCGATCGAGGCGATCGTGCGCGATTCCTACGCCTGGTTCCGCGGCATCGTGACGGAGCGCCGCAAGCTCGAAGGTTCGGCGCTTGATACTGTCGCGGACGGCCGCGTCTTTACCGGACGGCAGGCGGTCGAGCTCAAGCTGGTCGATCAGGTCGGTGACGAGAGCACCGCCATCGAATGGCTGGCGAAGGCGCGTAACATCGACCCGAAGACGCCGGTGCGCGACTGGCAGCTCCGAGACCGGCTTGGCGACCTGTCGTTCCTGCATCTGGGCGCCAGCGCCCTGCTCGAATCCGTCGGGCTGCACGCGCTGGCCCAATATTTCGCGGGCACCGGGACGCTGCAGGCCATCGAACGCATGAACCTTGACGGTCTTTTGGCCCTTTGGCACCCTCCTGCGGCTAACTAACGGTTGGCAAATGATTATCCGGCAGGCATTATAATAGCCGGAGCAGGGAACCAGCGGTCAAACGGCGGTGCACGATGATCAAATCCGAACTCGTCCAACGTATCGCCGCGCAGAATCCTCACCTTTATCAGCGCGACATTGAGAACATCATCAACGCCATTCTCGACGAAGTCGTCGCCGCGCTTGGCCGCGGGGACCGTGTCGAGCTGCGCGGCTTTGGAGCTTTCTCGGTGAAGAACCGTCCGGCCCGTACCGGTCGCAATCCGCGCACCGGCGCGCATGTCTCGGTCGAGGAAAAGCACGTTCCGTTCTTCAAGACCGGCAAGGAAATGCGCGAGCGGCTCAATCGCCCGGAAGAAGAAGCAGGGGCGAGCTGACGGCTAGGTAACTCTGGCTCCAGATTTGTTGAATGCCCTTTGTTACTGTGTCCCGGACAAGCGAGCGTCAGCGAGCGCCGATCCGGGACCCAGGGGCCGCAAATGAGGTCGGCGCAAATGGCCGACAATTTTTACGTCTACATCCTTGCGAGCAAGCGCAACGGCACGCTGTATGCGGGTCTGACCAGCGATCTCGTGCGGCGTGTTTACGAACACAAATCGAAACTTGTTGCGGGATTTACGCGCGAATACGGCGTAAACAAGCTGGTGTTTTTTGAACCTTACGAATCAATTGCTCAAGCTCGGAGGCCGAGCAAAAGCTCAAACGTTGGCGCCGCGCATGGAAACTTGAGTTGATCGAAAAAGCCAACCCGCAGTGGCGTGATTTGGCGGAGGATTTTCCTTTATGATTTCGTGGCAAAGCTGTGCGTTCGGCCCCTGGGTCCCGGATCTGCGCTCGGGCGATACCCTCGCTTGTCCGGGACACGCGAACCGGGCGCAGAGCTAGGATCGTAGAGAGTTTGATATGCGAAAATTCCTCAAGGCCGTCATTCTTATTCCGCTGGCGCTCGTGATCCTGGTATTCGCGGTGGCCAACCGGCAGATTGTCACCTTCTCGCTTGATCCGTTCGGCACCACGGACCCTGCGGATCCGCTCGTGTTCGCCATGCCGCTGTTCGCGTTGGCGACGGTGCTTGTCATCATTGGCGTGCTGGCCGGCGGGATCGCCACCTGGCTCCGCCAGGGCAAATGGCGGCGGCTGGCGCGTCAGCGTGAGGACGAACTGCGGGCCGTGCGGGCCGAGAATGACCGGCTCAAGCACCAGGTTGAAAGCCAATCGGTAGTCCCGGCGATCGCACCGCCGCCAGGCTCGATTTTCACGCCGGCAGATTAATCGCTCACCCCTCTGCTGCAGGACTTTGCCGGGAGACATTGGCAGAGGGCCGCGCTAGAACCTGCCGCGGAGTACCCGATGCCGGTCATTGTCAAAATCTGCGGCCTGAAAACCCCCGAAACCCTCGATACCGCGCTGGACGCGGGCGCGGACATGGTCGGATTCGTGTTTTTTGCGCCGTCGCCCCGCCACGTGGATATTTCGGACGCTGCGGCTCTGGTGGAGCGCGCCCGGCATCGTGCCGAGATCGCCGTATTGACCGTGGATGCAGACGATACCGCACTCGACGCGATCGCGACCGGGTTGCGCCCCGATTGGCTGCAGTTGCATGGCCACGAAACGCCGGAGCGCGTCGCGGGAATCCGCCGCCGTTTTGGCTTGCGGGTGATGAAGGCGCTTCCGGTCGAAAGCCGCGCCGATCTCGCCGCGGTGGCCGATTACGCAGGCATCGCCGACCGTCTGCTGTTCGATGCCCGGCCGCCGCGCGATGCGACGCGCCCCGGGGGGCTTGGAACACCGTTCGACTGGCACATTCTGGAACAGCTTGATCCGGGTATCGCGTTCATGCTCTCTGGCGGCCTCAACGCGGAGAATGTCGCTGCGGCGCTGCGGATCACGCACGCGCCCGGTGTCGATGTGTCGTCGGGCGTCGAGCGCGCGCCGGGCGAAAAGGATCCGGGCAAGATTCGTGCGTTCGTTCACGCCGCCCGTGCCGCAGCGGCGGCGATGGATGCGACAAGTGGAGTGATGAGCAAGGCATGACGATTGCGCAGCCGAATTCTTTCCGCACCGGCCCCGACGAGCGCGGCCATTTCGGCATTTATGGCGGGCGTTTTGTCGCCGAAACGCTGATGCCGCTGATCCTCGCGCTGGAGAAAGCTTACGCGGAGGCGAAGGCCGATCCGGCTTTCAAGGCGGAGATGGATTATCATCTCGCGAACTACGTCGGCCGTCCCAGCCCGCTCTATTTCGCCGAGCGCATGACGGCGCATCTCGGTGGCGCCAAACTCTACTTCAAGCGCGAAGACCTCAATCACACCGGCGCGCACAAGGTGAACAACGTGCTCGGCCAGATCATGCTGGCGCGCCGCATGGGCAAGCCGCGCGTAATCGCGGAGACCGGCGCGGGCATGCATGGCGTCGCAACGGCGACGTTGTGCGCGAAGTTTGGCATCGACTGCGTTGTTTACATGGGCGCGGTGGACGTCGACCGGCAGGCGCCGAACGTGCTGCGCATGAAAGCGCTCGGCGCGGAAGTTCGTCCGGTTGTCTCCGGCGCCAAGACACTCAAGGACGCGATGAACGAAGCGCTGCGCGACTGGGTGACGAACGTCCACGACACGTTCTACTGCATCGGCACGGTCGCCGGGCCGCATCCCTATCCGATGATGGTGCGCGACTTTCAGTGCGTGATCGGCAACGAGACGCGCGAGCAGATGATGAAGGCGGAAGGCCGCCTGCCGAATTCGCTGATCGCCTGCATTGGCGGCGGTTCGAACGCGATGGGTCTGTTTCATCCCTTCCTCGACGACAAGGATGTTGCAATCTATGGCGTCGAAGCGGCGGGCCACGGGCTCGACAAGCTGCACGCGGCGTCGGTCGCGGGCGGACGTCCCGGCGTGCTGCATGGCAACCGCACCTATCTGCTGATGGACGCCGACGGGCAAATCCAGGAAGCGCACTCGATCTCGGCCGGCCTCGATTATCCGGGAATCGGCCCGGAGCATTCCTGGCTCAACGATATCGGCCGCGTGAAATACATTTCCGCGACGGACGACGAAGCGCTCGCGGCGTTCCAGTTGTGCAGCCGCCTCGAAGGCATCATCCCGGCGCTCGAGCCTTCGCATGCGCTGGCGAAGGCGATCGAACTCGCGCCGAAACTGCCGAAGGATCACCTGATGGTGCTCAACATGTCGGGGCGCGGCGACAAGGATCTCGCCAGCGTTGCCGAGCATCTCGGAGGCAAGCTGTGACCTCCCGCATCGAAAAAAAATTTGCCGCGCTCAAGCAAGAAGGCCGTGCCGCGCTGGTGACGTTCACGATGGCGGGCGATCCGGATTATGAAACTTCGGTCGCGATCGCGAAGGCATTGCCGAAGGCGGGCGCCGACATTCTCGAAATCGGCATGCCGTTCACCGACCCGATGGCGGACGGCCCTGCGATTCAGGCTGCGGGTCTGCGCGCGCTCGAAGCCGGACAGAACATGATCAAGACGCTCGATCTCGTGCGTGCGTTTCGCCAGGACGACAACGACACGCCGATCGTGCTGATGGGGTATTACAACCCGATCTACATCTACGGCGTTGAAAGATTTCTTGCGGATGCAAAATCCGCAGGCGTTGATGGTCTCATTGTCGTCGATCTCCCGCCGGAGGAAGACGAAGAACTCTGCCTCCCGGCGCTGCGCGCGGGCGTGAACTTCATTCGCCTCGCCACGCCGACGACGGATGATGTGCGCCTCCCGACTGTGCTCGCGAACACGTCAGGCTTTGTCTATTACGTCTCGATCACTGGAATCACCGGAGCGGCCGCGCCTGATGCCAATCGCGTCGCCGCCGCAGTAGTGCGCATCAAGCGGCACACGTCGCTTCCCGTATGCGTCGGCTTCGGCGTGCGCAACGCGGAGAGTGCCGCCGGCATTGCGCGCCATGCGGACGGTGTTGTGGTAGGTTCGGCGCTGGTCGAAGCGGTGCGAGCCTCGCTCAAGGATGGCAAGGCCACGGGTGGGACAGTGAGCGCCGTTGCAAGCCTTGTCTCGGAGCTTGCCGCGGGCGTCCGCGGCGCGCGCATGAAAGCGGCGGAATAGAGATTCCGCCGTCGTTGCCGCGACTTAATTCGCCACTATCTAATGCGCCGTGACAGTCGTATTTTCGCGAATGCCCGCATTGGGCATGGAGTGTTGAGCGTGAAGGCTACTGCATGAACTGGATTTCCAACGTCGTCCGGCCAAAAATCCGCAGCATGCTGAACCGGCGCGAGACGCCGGAAAACCTCTGGATCAAGTGTCCGGAGAGCGGCCAGCTCGTGTTCTACAAGGACGTTGAGGCCAACCAGTTCGTCATTCCCGGTTCCAACTATCACATGCGCATGAGCGCCACGGCGCGCCTGAAGTCGATGTTCGATGGCGAAACCTGGCTCGATATCGGCGTGCCGCAAGTGCCGGCCGATCCCTTGAAGTTCCGCGACGAGCGCCGCTACGCCGACCGGCTGCGCGATGCCCGCGCCAAGACCGGAATGAGCGATGCGATCAAGCTCGGCTACGGACGGCTCGAAGGGCAGCCAGTCGTCATCGCCGTGCAGGACTTCGATTTCATGGGCGGCTCTCTTGGCATGGCCGCCGGCGAAGCGGTTGTCAAAGGAGCGCAAACGGCGATCGAAAAGAAGGCGCCATTCATCCTGTTCGCCGCGTCGGGTGGCGCGCGCATGCAGGAAGGCATTCTGGCGCTGATGCAGTTGCCGCGCACGACGGTGGCGATCGAGCAGTTGCGCGAAGCCGGGTTGCCATACATCGTCGTGCTGACCAATCCGACGACAGGCGGTGTCACGGCGTCCTATGCGATGCTGGGCGATGTGCACATCGCCGAGCCGGGCGCGCTGATCGGCTTTGCCGGTCCGCGCGTCATTGAGCAGACCATCCGCGAGAAGCTGCCGGCGGGATTTCAGAAATCGGAATACCTGAAGGACCACGGTATGGTCGATATGGTCGTGCCGCGTCCCGAATTGCGTGCGACGCTTGCGCGCATCTGCCGTCTGCTGATGAAGGCGCCGCCGGTTTCTTCGGCGGAAACGGAGCAGGCGTTGCCCGCGCCCGCCGGCGCGTGATGCCTCCTGTCATGACCGAGGTTGACGCGATCCTCGCGCGGTTGCTCGCGCTGCATCCCAAACGCATCGATCTGTCGCTCGATCGGATGTGGCGCATCCTCGATGCGCTTGCTCATCCGGAGCGGCGGTTGCCGCCGGTGATCCATGTGGCGGGCACGAATGGCAAGGGCTCGACCGTCGCCTTCATGCGCGCAATGCTGGAGGCGTCAGGCCAACGCGTCCACGCCTACACGTCGCCAAACCTGGTGCGTATCAACGAGCGTTTTCGCGTCGCCGGCAGGCTGGTTGCGGATGATGCGCTTGCCGATGCGCTGGCGCGCTGCGAGCGCGCCAATGGCGATGAGCCCATCACCGTGTTTGAGATCGAGACGGCAGCGGCATTTCTGTTGTTTGCGGAGCACGACGCCGACGTGACATTGCTGGAAGTAGGGCTTGGCGGAAGGCTCGACGCCACCAACGTGGTCGAGCGCCCGCTGGCGAGCGTCATCACCCCGATATCGATCGACCACATCGAATTCCTTGGCGACACGCTTGAAAAAATCGCGTCGGAGAAAGCCGCCATCATGAAGCCCGGGGTGCCTGCCGTGATCGGCCGTCAGGCCGAAGGGCCGATGTCGGTTATTGCACGTTACGCCGATGAACTCGATGTTCCGTTGCACGCGCTCGGTCAGGAATGGATGGTTGGTGAAGAGCGGGGGCGAATGGCCTATCAGGATGCCGATGGCCTGCTTGACCTTCCGGCGCCCAAATTGTTCGGACGCCACCAGTTCGATAATGCCGGCACGGCGATTGCCGCTTTGCGCACAGCCAGGCTCGATCTTCCCGCGCGGGCGTTCGAGCAGGGTATCGTGCAGGCCGACTGGCCGGCACGCATGCAACGGCTTACGGCCGGCAACCTGCTGCCGCTCGCGCCTGCGGGCAGCGAACTCTGGCTCGATGGCAGCCACAACGCAGATGGCGGGCGCAGCGCGGCTGCGGCACTGGCCGATCTCGAGGAGCGCGTGCCGCGTCCCTTGATCATGATCGTCGGGATGCTTTCGACAAAAGACAGCGCGGCGTTCCTGAGCAATTTTTCCGGGCTGGCGCGGCAGCTCGTCGCGGTGCCGATCCGCCAGGACAAGTCGTTGTCGGCGGAGGCGGTTGCACAAACCGCGCGAAGTGCAGGCATTCCTGCCGACGTTGCGGACAGTGTCGAAGCAGCGCTTGCGAAGATCGGTCTGTTAAACCTGCCGGACCCGCCGCGCATCCTCATCGCAGGTTCGCTCTATCTTGCGGGCGAGGTCCTGGCCGCCAACGGTACGCCGCCGGTGTGAACTTCTGCTCAGCCTCGGCTTCGGAGGCGGTGCAATGCCTGACGGGTATTGCAAAACAAAAACCGGCCGATCTTTAGACCGGCCGGTTCAGATTTAATCTGATTAAAACGCGCGCGAAAACTACACCGCGCTGTTGATCCACTGTTCAAGCTTCTGGCGCGGGGCGGCGCCGACCTGGCGGGATGCCAATTCGCCGTTCTTGAACAGCATCAGCGTCGGAATCGACATGATGCCGTATTTCTGCGCCGTCGCCGGATTCTCGTCGACGTTCAACTTGACGATCTTGACCTTGCCGGTCATCGAGCCCGCGATTTCCTCAAGCGCCGGCGCGATCATCTTGCAGGGGCCGCACCATTCCGCCCAAAAGTCCACAACAACAGGTTCGTTCGACTTCAGGACTTCGGAATCGAAGGTCTGGTCGGAAACTTTGCCAACGCCCATAGTTGCACCTTTCGTCTGGATGGTTGGGGGCGCCTAAGCCCGAGTGAATTCCAAGGATGAGTCCCGGCGAGTGGCAGCGAACCTATGTATGCTCCGGCGGGAGGTCAAGGCAGGCCTCACGATGAGGTTATAGCCGCCACTTCGGCGTCCATGAGCGTGGAAGGAAGTTCCATGAGATCAGGTACTTCGGACCATATCAGGGCACAGCGCACCGGCTGTCCGAAGTAGATTTTGCCAAGCAGCGCACGGTAAACGGCAAGCTGCCGGATATAGCTTCGCGGAACCTCGGTGATTCTGCGCGGCGGCGGACGATTCGTCTTGAAATCGGCGATCAACACCTCGCTTTTTGTCACGACCAGCCTGTCGACCTGACCGGTGACAGCAAGCACGCCCGACCGGCACGCAAGCCGCCCGACAATCGGGACTTCGGCCCGGCTGTTCGGCCCGAACAGCGCTGCGAAGGTCTCGCTGTCGATCAGTCCAAGGACTTGGTCCAGAATTTCGGCGCGATCCCGCGGCTCGAAATCCTTCGCATTGCGGGCAAGATAGGCTTCGGCCCGCGCGCGGCGAGTAGCCGCGGGCACATCCGGCAGCGATTGCAGCAGCCGATGCACCACGATGCCGCGTTGCAATGCGAGTCGCCGGCTTGCCGATGATGCAGCCGTGTATGACGTGATTCCCCCGGCGTCCGACGAGGGCGTCAGTGTGCGTTGCGGCGCTTCCGGTGCAACGCCATGCCGCAGCCACGCGGGCAGCGGCATTTCCAGCGGCAGCGTGGCGTCCGCGGACCGGCATTCGTCGGCAACCGGTGACTTGCGGAATTGCCGGACGATGCCATCGCCATAGTCTGCCGGGTGTTCGGTCAGTTCGCCGCTGTCCGACAGTGCTTGCTCGATAAGTTCATACCAGCAGCCGCTCGGCGGTTTTCGCTTGCCGGCGTCGCCGCACACGATCAGGCGGTCGGCGGCCCGCGTCATGGCGACATAGAGCAGGCGGCGATGCTCGTTTTCCGCCGCTGTCTTTTCGGCCTCGCGGGCCTGGGCCGTGATCTCGACATCCGCGTCCTTGTTCGGCACCCAGATCAGGCGATCCGGCGTGCCGGGCGGGGCATCGTGCGCGGCAATCGGCAGCAGCCGCTTGCGATGCTGTCCAGGGCCGGCGGGTTCGGATGTGGTATCGGCGAGGATGACGAGGGGCGCTTCGAGTCCCTTGGCGCCATGCACCGTCATGACCCGCACCTCGTCGCGGGCCATTTCCATGTCGCGCTTGATGTCGGCGGAGGTGCGGCGCAGCCAGGTGACGAAGCCTTGCAGCGTGGCGATCTCGCGGCTCTCGAAATCAAGCGTCAGATTGAGGAATTCGTCGATGGCGTCGTTCGCCTCATGACCGAGCCGCGCCAGGATCGCCTTGCGCGCGCCGCTCGGCGTGAGCAGGCCCGTGCCCAGCAATTCCGCAAACCACGAGAACGGCGAGATATCACGCGCACGGTCTGCGGCTCTGTCAAGGCGAGCGGCAATGTCCGGGTGCCGCTCCCGCAGCGCTGCACGCAATGTGCCGGGACGATTATGGGCAAGCGCGAACAGTTCGTCTTCGGACAGGCCGACCAGCGGCGATTTCAGCACCGCCGCAAGCGAGAGATCGTCGTGCGGCAGCAGCACCGCATCGGCCAGCGCGAGCAAATCCATGACCGCGATGTGCTCGGTCAGCACCAGCCGGTCCGCGCCGGCGACCGGAATGCGGGCATTCTTCAAGGCGCGGATGATCGCCTCGAACAGCGCGCCACGCTGGCGCACGAGAACGAGGATATCGCCGGCGCGCAACGCGTGACGATCCTTTCCGTCACCGACCAGAACACCGCGTCCGATCCACGCCTTGATCGCCTTGGCGATGCGCTGCGCCAGGATGGCGCGCGGGCTCGACTGCGATGTGGTGTCGAATGGTGCATCCCACGGCTCCGGGTCGCCGCTGCCGTCGGGTTCGACGAGGGGCCACAACTCGACGATACCGGGCGCCTTCTCGCGCACCGCGTTATGTGCCGTCGGAACCGGGTCTGCCGAAAGTCCGCCATAAGCGGCCTGTCGGCTGAACACGACATCGACCGCGCCAAGCACAACCGGAACCGAGCGGAAAGAGTACTGAAAGCGCAGCGGTGCGAACGGGATTTCCGCCGCCGCATGCTCGCGCTCGAAGTAACGCCGCATCTGATCGAACGTATCGGGTGCGGCGCCCTGGAACGAAAAGATCGATTGCTTGTCGTCGCCGACCGCAAAAATGGATCGCCGCAACATGCCGCGTGCGCCTGCGCCGGCCGTGAATTCCGCAACGAGCTTCGTGATGATGTCCCACTGCGCCGGGCTCGTGTCCTGAGCCTCGTCGATCAAAAGGTGGTCGATGCCGAGATCGAGCTTGTAATGCACCCATGCGGATTCGACCCGTCCCAGCAGATCGCGTGTCTTGACGATGAGGTCTTCGAAATCGAGCAGCCCGCGGCGCTCCTTCTCGGCGCGATAGCGGGCGAGCACCGCATCTGCAATCGTGATGAGCGCCACCGTGCGGTCGCGCAGCATGGCGGCGCGCCGCCGCGCCAGGAGGGCGACAAGCCTGGTCTGTTCCGCGTTCAGTTGATCGACGACATGTCGGGATGTTTTGGCAACGGCGCCTGAGGCCAGCGTCTTTCGCGGCGAGCCGGTCTGGGTGAAAAAGATCGCCAAATAGGTGTTCAGGCGGGCGTCGCCCGTCGCGGTCTGCACACGCTGCAGCAGCGCGGCCTGCTTCTTGTCAGCAGCGCCCCCCCGCTGGAGAATCTCAATCAGCGTTGGCCATTCGCTCACCGGCGTGACAGCCTGCGTAAATACGGCCTCATCGATTTCCTTGATCGATTCCCCGGACGCGATACCGAGCGACCGCGACACATCGCTGTGGATCGCGGCAAGGTCGCCAGCGTTGTCGCGCCACGCAACAAGATGTTCGCGCTCGGCGATGGCTTCGCTAAGCGCCGTTTGAAACGCGAAGTCGGTTGTCGTCGCTACACAGGTGGAAAGCGCGCGGCCGAGCGGGCTCTCGGGCGCTGCCGCCGCTTCCAGCAATACGCCAAATCGAATCTGCTCCAGCAATTGCTGTTGCTGCGGGCTTTCCATCACGCGGAATCGCGCGGCGACATTCGCCTCGAACGGAAACTGCTGCAGCAGCCCCGCACAGAACCCGTGGATGGTCTGCACCTTCAGTCCGCCGGGCGTGTCGAGCGCGGCGGCAAAAAGTTTTCGCGCGCTGGCGCGTTGATGTGGACCGCCGCGCTTCGCGCCGGTTGCGGCAATCGCCCTGTCGAGCGCGGCGTCGTCAAGCGTCGTCCAGGCGGCAAGCGTGCCGAACACGCGGTTCGCCATATTGGCCGCCGCCGCCTTGGTGAAGGTCAGGCACAGGATTTTTGCGGGGTCGACGCCATCGAGCAGCAGGCGGATCACGCGTTGCGCCAGCACATGCGTTTTGCCGGCGCCCGCATTGGCCGAGACCCAGGCGGAAGTGGCCGGATCGGAGGCGATACTCTGCTGCTCGATAAGCTGCGGCGCAATCGTCATTCGCCCGCTCCGACATCGTCATCCGGCCCGCCGGTGAGCGACCATTCCTTGATGCGCGCAAGATGATCGTAGTCGCCGCCGCCGCGCCGGATGAACATCGGCGTCACGCGTGAGAAATACGGCTGCTGTTCGTCCTCGAATTTCTGGACAAGCTCCGTGAGTTTGCGCAGTGCCTTGTCCGCTTCCATATCAGGCGTCGAATCGTTCCAGCCGATCGGCTTCCCGATGCCGGCTGGCTCGCCGCCGCGCAGCGTGACGTACATGAATTCCGCAATCGAGCCGCCCGCGGCAATGCTTTCGAAACCGCCCTGGCGAAGGATCGCGCCTTCAAGGGTAAGCTGCGGCGACAGCCCGGATTTTACCTGTGGCGGGGTTGGCGTCGTGCCGGTTTTGTAGTCGAGCAGCGCGAAGCGCCCGTCGAGCAGATGTTCGATACGGTCGGCGCGGGTGCGCAACGTGAATGTGCGGTCGCCCGCCGGGATCTGAAGCCGTCCGGAAATTTCCACGTCGAGCTTCTTCACGCCGGTGCGGCGCTCCGCTTCAAATCCCACGAACCACTGCGCGATGCGCAGGAAACGCGGCCACCAGAAGGCGCGCGCCTCGGGGTGGTCTTTCAGCGGCTCGAAGAACGTCTCGCCGAGCGCGATCAGCTTTCCGACAGCATCGTCCGGCAGCGCCTCCTTGCAGCTTTCGGCAAACTCGCCGATCGCGGCGTGGATCATGGTGCCGCGGTCGCGCGCGCCGGGCGGTTCGTCGATCGGTTCAAGCGGATGGAGATCGAGAATGTGCCGCGCGTAGATCGCATAAGGATCGCGCAGCCAGGTCTCGATCTCGGTGACCGACAGCGAAGAAGGCCGCGCGCTGCGCGGCGGCGTCGGCGCCGGCCGCTCGATGGGCCTTGGTTGCGTTTCGGGCTGGTCGAGTTTGCGCGCCAGCGCCAAATAGTTTTCGCCCCGTGCCGTCACCGCCTTCCAACTTTCGCCGGCAACAGCCTCAAGCCGCTGCACGAAACGCGAGGCGATCGTCGGCGCGCCGGCGAGTTTTGCCGCGCGGGTAAGCACGATTTCTTTCGCGCCGAACAGCTGCGCGAAGTCATGCGCCGCCAATCCGATGCGCCGCTCCGGCAGATCGAGGCCGAGCGTGCGCCGCATCGGCCGGCTGAGCCAGGGGTCGTTGCGCGTCTCCGGCGGCCATGTGCCTTCGACCAGGCCCCCAAGCACGACACGATCGGCATGCGTCAGCCGCGCTTCGAGAAGACCGTAGATGCGCACCCGCGCGCCCGGCGCGCCGGGGCGCCGCACGATGCGGCCTGCGGCCACGGTCTCGAACATCTCAGTGTAGTCGGATGCGGAGATTGCAAGGTCGGCGGCAGGATCAATGGCCGTGATATCCTCGAACAGGCGCGCCAGCGCAGTTCCGGCGTCACCCGAAAAAACGTCGCCCGCTGCTTCGGAAGACGAAAGCGCTGTTAGGACTTCCGCGTGCGCCGCCGCAAACTGCCCGAACTTGAGCTTGCGTTGCGCGGCCAGTGATTCCAGCGGCGCCAGCGCGCGCAACAGCACGTCGACGAGTTCCGCAGCGGCATCGAATTCCGCGCGCGTCAGCCTGGCCTGCGGATCGCTCGGATAAATGCTGGAGCGTTCCTTGCGGACGAATTTTTCCCATTCCGCACGTGCGGTTGCGAGCGCTGCCTTGAGCGCGGCAATGCCGGGCTTGGGCCGCGCTCCGCGCAACACCGCGCGCTCCAGGGCAAACGTTGCGGCGTTCCACAGACTGGCGTCCCTGCCGAGCCGCAGCAGCGGATGCTTGAGCAGTGCGAGCAACGGCACCGGCTCTGCGCCTCCGAGCGCGACAGTCGCGGCAAGCCTTGCGAACACGCCGGCCGGCGTCGCGATCATCGGGTCGCCGCCGGAGTCATCGAATGTGACGTTCCACCGGCCGAGTGTCGCTGCAACACGGCGTGCCAGCGCGCGATCCGGCGTCACCAATGCGGCAGTCTTTCCCGGCTGTTCCAGCGTCTCGCGCAGCGCCACGCCGATCGCAACGGCTTCCTCATCGGCATTTGCCGCTTCAATCACGGCGATGCCGTCGAGTGCGCCTGAAATTTTTTCCGACACGGCGGAATCGCTTAAGCGCCGCCGCCACAGGTCGGTCGAAGCCGCGGGGCGCAGCGCTTCGGAGACGAGCAATTCGCGCCGGCTGGAGGTTGTATCGCTGAGGACAGCAACGTCGCGGCGCTCGATCCCGATCCGGCCCAGCAACGCCTGCATGGCGAATTGCGGATGGGTCGGCAGCGGCGAAGCCTCCGGCGAGCCCGCCAGCAACTGCCATGACGGTTCGTCGAGATCGATGTCGAGGCCCGGCAGCACCGCGGCGCCATGTGGCAATGCCGCGATAGTCGCAATCAGCTTTGCGGTGGCCGGCATCGAACCCGTCGAACCCGCGATGATCACCGGGCTGTCGATCGCGGCGCGCAGCCGCTCGGCTTCTGCTGCGATCAGGAGATCGCGCCGTTCCGCCGGCTCGATGGCGTCGCGCTCCTTCAGAAGAGCGGGCCACCACTCATGCGCGATGTTGAGAAAGTTAAGCGCGTGCTGCCAATAGACGTCGAGATTTTCCGGCACCAGTCCGTTGAGTTTTTCCCACGGCACCTGCCGCGTCGTCATGTCGTCCATCAGGTGGGCAAGGTCGTCGGCGAGCGCGAGCGCCGCCGCGGGCGATTGCGCCACCAGCGGCGCGCCCTCGCTGGTACGGACGCCGCGAGAGGCCGACCATTTCAGAATGAGCTGCGCCAGCAGCACGCGGCGATCGAGCGGCTTGATTGTTTCCGGCAGGTCGAAGCCGGCCGCGGAAAGACTCTCATCCGCGAAAATGAACTCGTCTTCGTCGATGTCGCCGATCGGCGTGATGCGCGGCAGCACCGCGGCGTCAACGCCGAGCGCCGACAGAAACGCATCATGTGCCAGCCGGCAGGCGCGCCGCGTCGGCAGATAGATCGTGACACGTGCAAGTTCAAACGGATCGCGCGGCGCAAACCCTGCGATCAGCCGGCCGTCGAGCAGCGCGCGCGCCAGCGTCGGCAAAAAGTCAGCCGATGGCGGAATCGTGAAGACATGCGGGTGGCGAGACGGAATCATGGATGGAGTTTATCACCGGCACGCATTGATTTAGAGCGTGGCCGGACTTGTTCCGGCCCGCCACGTCTTCTTTCTGGCTTTTGTTCAAAGTAAGCCCAGAATGCCCGGTATAAAGCGGGGCATGACGCGTTTTCTAACCCGCAGCAACGGCTTTCGAAATCGCCGCTTCCGCCTCGGCAATCGCCTCCGGCGTGCCGACATGCATCCACAGCCCCTCAAGGCGCAGGCCGGCCAGGCGGCCTTGTTCGGCAGCCCTGTCGAACAGCACGTTGAGCGAAAACGCGCCAGCGGGCGAGTCGACAAACAGCGCCGGCGACAGCAGCGCCACACCGGCATAGACAAACGGCACCACCTCGTTTTCCGTGCGCCGGCGCAACGTGCCGTCGGCATCCATGGCGAAATCGCCGCGCCCATGGTAGCCGATACTGGAGGCGGTCGGCGCGAGCAGCAAAAGCGCGTCCATGCGCGTCGGGTCGAAGGCCTGCGCCAGGCGCTTGAGATTCGGCGTCACGCTGTCGATCCATAACGTGTCCGAATTGACGTGGAAGAACGGCGCGTCGCCGAGTTGGGGCAGCGCCTTGACCACGCCGCCGCCGGTATCGAGCAGTTCCTTGCGCTCATCCGAAATCACGATCTTCGGCGCGCGCCGCGCCGCGAGGTGCCGTTCGATCTGGTCCGCCAGGTAATGGACGTTGACCACAGCCGTGGTCACGCCCCCGTTCGCCAGTTTGTCGAGCACATGGTCGAGCAGCGGCTTGCCCGCCACCGGCACCAGCGGTTTCGGCGTGCCGTTGGTCAGCGGGCGCATGCGCATCCCAAGACCGGCGGCCAGGACCATCGCGTGACCGGGGACAGGGAAGGAATCAGTCTGGGAAGAATTCATGAGCGACCATCATCGGCCAGCGATGTCATTACAATGACGCATCGGGCGAAGGCACATTAACGCGGTACCAGGCTTCGAGCGGAGCGAGATCGGGATGAACGAACGCACGCTGAAGATAGTCCCACACCCTCGGCAGGTGGCGGAGATACTGCGGCTTACGGTCGCGCCGGTTGAGGCGCGCGAAGATGCCGAGGATTTTGGTGGCGCGTTGCGCCGCCATGGTGGCGTAGAGTTTTGCGAACGAGACCGGATCGAATTTCGGATCGTCGATGCTGCGCGCGCGCACATAGTTGCGCAGCAGTTCCGATTCCCACTGCGCCGGAATGTCGACCCGCGCATCCTGCAGAAGCGAGGCAAGGTCGTAGGCGGCCGGACCCAGCACCGCATCCTGAAAATCGAGAAGGCCGAGACAGGCGATGCCGCGCCGCTCCGGCAGCCACAGGAGATTGGGGGAATGGAAATCGCGCAGGACCCAGGTCTCCAGCGCCTCCGACGCGGGGATAAGAAGTTCGCGCCACAGCGCCAGAAACTCCTCCCGCAGCGACGGCACCATCAACGCCCGCTGGTGCGGCATATACCAGTCGAGCAGCAGCTCGACCTCGATCATGAAAGCATCGAGGTCGTACGCCGGCAGACGATAGTTCACGTGCGGCGCGACGGGAAGGAGATCCGGCAGGATCTGCTTGTGCAACGCAGTCAGCACATACACGGCCGCTTCGTAGCATTGGCGGATCGGCGCCGGCGGATCGCCGGAGACCACCTTGTTGTCGCCGAGGTCTTCGAGGGCAATGAAGCCTTCCTCAATGTCGGCCGCATATATTTCCGGTGCGGAGAAACCGCGGCTGCGCAATCCGTTGGCGAGCGCGATGAACGGCGTGATATCTTCGGCAAGGTGTGCGATCTGGCTGTACGGCTTGCCGTCCTTGACCGGCGGTCCGTCGGGCCGTTTCGGCGCGTTCATCAGAATGATGTGACGCTTGCCGAGTGTGAGGCGTTCGTAGCTGCGGCTTGAGGCGTCACCGGTGACACGCTCGCGCCGCGCCGGACCGAAGCCGTTTTCCTCGATGAAGCGCCGGCCAGCGACGAGCCGCGCAAGCCGCGCCGCATAATTGCCGTGACCGATCAGGTCCACGGTGCGGAAGTTCCGGCCGTATTTGGGCTTCACCTTGAAGGAAATTTCCCAGCGGTCCTTTGGCAGCAGCTCCGGTGCATGCTCTGGCCACTCGACCAGCAGCACTGCGTTGTCGGGCCGGTCATCCAGTCCGATTTCCGCGACTTCGCTCGCGTCGGACACCCGATAGAGGTCGGCATGGTAAATCGGAAAACGCGGCACATCGTATTGCTGCACCAGCGTGAAAGTCGGGCTCGGCGCTTCGAGCGAAGGATCGTCCGCGAGGTAGCGAATCAGGGATCGCGCGAACGTCGTCTTGCCGGCGCCGAGGTCTCCCGATAATGCCACCGCATCGCCCGGCTCCAGCGCCACGGCGAGATCGACAACGAGCGGACGCAGTTCCTGCTCGTTCGCGATTTCAATCGTGATGCTTTTCCCCTCCGGGACATCGGGTAACTTGGCGCTGGATGACATGGCGCTATATGTACAATGTAAACAGGAAACGGCAACGCACCGAAAATATTATGCTGCATGCGTCGTGGAAGGCACCTGCGGCGCTTCAAGGTCGGCCGGAAAGGTGCATGTCACAGTCGTACCCTCGCCCTCGCGCGATTCGATTTCGACGTGGCCGCCATGCAGTTCGACGAACGAACGTACCAGCGCGAGGCCAAGACCGAGGCCGCGGTGCTGCGAGCCGCGCGAATCGGTCTCGAAGCGGTTGAACAGCCTGTCCTTGCGATCCTCGGCTATGCCGGGACCATGGTCGACTACCTTGAAGACGACGGCGTCGGGCCGCCGCTCGGCCGAGAGTGTTACGGTCGATCCCGGCGGCGAAAAACCGACGGCATTTGACAAGAGATTGAACAAGACTTGTCGCACCCGCCGCTCGTCAGCGGTGAAGGTACCTGCGTTCGGCGCCGTCAGCAGTTCGAGCGTGAGATTGTTCTTGATGACGCGATCCTGAACGCCTTCGGCCGCCGCCTGCATGGTCGCGGCGATATCGACGGGGCCGAGATCGAGCGTCATCGCCCCGGCTTCGATGGTGGCGAGATCGAGGATGTTGTCGACGATCGCCATCAGCGCATTGGTCGAGGCCGTGATGTAGCCGAGATATTCGCGTTGCCGCTCGTTCAGCGGGCCGGTCTTCTCGTCGCCCAGAAAATACGTGAAGCCGATGATGTTGGTCAGCGGCGAGCGCAATTCATAAGACATGTGCTCGAGGAAGGCCTCCTTGAGCTTTTCGCCAGCGACCAGCGCCTCGTTGCGCTCCATCAGCGCGCGCTCGAAATGCACGGTGGCCGACACGTCGCGGAAAGTGACGAGCGTGCCGCCATCGGGCAGCGGCAGCGCGGCGCAGTCGAGAATGCCGCCGTCGCGGCGCTCGATCCGGCGCGTCACCTGGTTGCGGGCATCGAGCGTGGTGACGGCCGTGCGCAGCGCGTGCCATGGTTCGTCGTCGAGAGTCGTCATGCGGCATTGCGCGATCAGGCTCTCGATATGCGGGCGCGCGAGAAGAGCGAGCGGATCGAGCTTCCACATCTGCGCGAACGACGGATTGCTCAGCCGCAGCCGGCCGTCGCTCGAAAACACGGCGACCGCTTCGCCGAGATTATCGAGCGTTTCGCCCTGCACGCGGATCACCGCATCGAAACGCCGTTCGAGGTCGAGCCGCTCCGTGAGATTATCGAACAGGTAGGTCACGCCGCCTTCCGGGTTCGGCGTGGTGACGACGCGCAGCGTGCGGCCGTCCGGCAGGTGCCATTCATGCTGGCGCGGCTCGACCGCCCGATAGGATTCATGGAGTTGCGCGCGCCATTGACGGAAGTCGTGCTGTTCGGGCAGGCGGCGCGCCGCGCGCAAGCGATCGAGTATGGCGGAGTCGGTCGGGTGGGTGTCGAGGAATGCAGGATCGAGATCCCACAACTGCGCGTAAGCCGCGTTGTAGAACGTCAGATGACGCTGGCTGTCGAAGATCGCCACCGCCGTGGAAAGCTGATCGAGCGTCGAGCGGTGCGCATCGACCATGCGGGCGACTTCGCCGCGCAGAGCCTCGGCTTCCGTCGCATCGATGCCGATGCTGGCGCTGCCATGGCCGGTCGGCACGTTGAGCACGTCGAGGGCGCGGCGATGGCCGGCGATCACCGCCGGCAGACGCTTGGAATAAGGAGACCCCTCGGCGGCCCCAAGGCGCAACTCTTCGCGCGCGCTGCGGTCGAGCAACTCGACGCCACGGGCGATCACGTCGGCAGGCTCGCTCTCCACGGCCCGTGCATAGGCGCGGTTGACGAACGTGAGCCGGCCGGTTTCGTCGCGCACCCAGACGGGAAGCGACACGGATTCCAGCAGCACGCCGAGCGCCTGCACGTGGTTGCGCAGCTTCTTGTGCTCCGCGGTGAGTTCCGCAAGCTGGAGCGCGATGCCGCCGACGTCGCGCAATCGCAATACCGCGCGCCCGCCGACCACGCGGCCTTCCACGGCAATCTGCTTGCCCGAAACGGTCGTGACCGACATCGAAAAGCTTTCGCCCCGCATGCGCAGCGCAAGAACGGCGCGTTCGAGTTCCTCGCTGTCCGGCGCATCGAGCCAGGCGGCGAAAGCCAGGATATCCGGCAGCGCTTCGGTCGGTGCGATGACCTGCCTGTCGCCGGTGATGTCGGGCCGATCGTCGCCCGCTCGCCAGGAGATGAACACCTGTGGTTCGGCGGCGAGCAGCGCCCGTGCGCTCTCGAGTTCGCTTTGGAGTGCGGCGTGTTCGCGCAGATGCGCGGCGTTTGCAGCCGCCGAACGTGATCGCAGCACCACCAGCATGGCGGCGCAGAACGCGGTGAACAGCAGCACCCCGCTGATCAGGGCGAGCGCTGCGAATTCGTGCCGCTCGGCGGCGTCGAGTGCGGTGGAAAGCGACAGCGTCGAAACTGACCCGGCCAAATCTTCTCGGGTCAGGCTTTCGGCTTTCGCCGCGGTGGCAAGGGGTGCGAAGACGGGAAGGGTGCGCAGGGCAAACTTGCGCCAGGCCCGGCATGCTCCCCGGATCACAACCTTCATTTTCAGCCGCCCCCGAACCCCGCGCCCCGAATCCGTCGATCCGCGCTGTGGCCGGCGCGGCAGAATGACGGTTAGGACACTGGAAACACGGGACTTTCGGCTCCCGGATGATGGCAGCCCACCGGCACCTAGCAGCCCCGAATCGCATCAATCTACGCCCGCTGGACTCCGGCCAAAAGAGTCCAGATCGTGAACGGCAGAACTTGGCCGAAATTGATTGGCGGGTGTGTCCACCGTGCGATGGTGCTTGAGCGCTAAGGCCGTGGCGCCGGCGGCACAGCGCCGCCACGGCGGCGGATGTCGTTGATCTGGCGGCCGACGGTGCGGACATTCACAAGTTGACGCAGTTCGGCGCGGTCGCGCGTCAGTTCGATCGGGGCGATCTGCAGCGGGGTCACGGCGAATTGCGGTTGGCCGAGCGAGCGGGTGGCCGCGGCGTCGAGCCGCACGGCGAGGCCGGTGGCTCCCTGGGTGAGTTGTCCCAGCGGGGCGCCGGTGGTCGCGAACACCTCGATGCGTCCGACCGTGCCGTCCTGATCCGGATATAGCTTGATGCGCGTTGCGGCATTTGCGCCACTGCCGGAGGGGACGTCGATGACGCCGGTCGTGCCGCGAATGCCGAGCGAGGCGGAAGGCGTCGCGATGCGCATCTCGCCGGTCTTGGCGACCTGGCCGGCGAAGAACGTCAATGTTCCGCGCACGACACTGATGATCCCGGCATTGGCCGTGCCGCCGCTCTGGTAGACAAAATTGGTCACCGTCACCCGCGCATTGGCGCTGAGCACGAGCGATGTCTCGTCATCGAAGGCGACGCCGAGCGCCCCATCGTGTCCGGTCTGCAGCACGTCATTGCGGAAGATTTCGTTGCCGACGCGCAGGCCGAATTGCCGATTCCGCCGAACTACGATGGCTGTTCCCCGCACAGAGGCGACGCTGCCCACCGCGACATCCGCCGCTGCGGATTGTTGCGCCGCTGCGCGCGAGACGAAAGCCATGACGGCTGCGGCAAGCCCCGTCAGAAAGGATTTGCGGCTTACGATATGCATGCGGTGGTTGTGTCGGTCATCTGCAATCGGCGACAGAAAAGAGCTCGCCTCATAGTTTCGGTGAGATGCGTTAAGGGCTTGTGCATCGAAATGCCGCAGCGCGCCGTTTCCTTCGCGTCACTTAATCTTGGTCCCGCGTGCGAACGTCGGCAGCAGACCCGGGTGGCGCGCGCGGTGAACGCCTGGGGGACGTCCATTGTGACCAGCTTCTATCGTACCCGCGGCCGCGCGGGTGTGACCTTTATCATAGCCGTGGCTTTGGTCTTCTCCGCGTCAAGGGCCGTTGCCGAGTGGTCTGCGACGCTTCCCGCGTTTGCGATCTGCCGGCCCGCTTCGCAACCCTCGATGCCCTATCAATGGCGTGCCGTCGGGCTGATGATGCCGTTCGAGCAAGGGCAGCTCGACGTCGGCGATTTTGTTTACGACGGCCTGATCCCGGCCATGCGGGCGTCGGTCTATGGGCTGGAGTCCGGCGCCGTCGATCTGTTGATTACCAACGAACAGACCTATCGCCTCTCCGGGCCGCATGCGGCGCCGACCGGTTGCACGGCAATCGGACGACAGTATGTGCCGCCTCCGGTCCAGTGGTTGACGCCGCGAGCGATTTGTATCGGTGAAGGCCGGGTCTGGAACCACCAGACCCAATGGTGGAAAATTCCGGGCAAGGGGGGTGCCGCGACCTGGCATTGGTTCTCGACGGGACGCAGGCTGCCGTTGCGCAGCATGTTCATCAGCCGTTCGTCCGAACCGGCGGTGATCGGCGACTACGCGATGACCTACTTCGCCGCATTCACGCCGCTGCAGGAGACGAACCTCAACACGCTGCGCGCGTTCTGCGAAGCACAGGCTCCTGTTCGTGCAGAACAGGCGGCGGCGCGCACCGCGCGTTCACTTGCGGTACCGCTGGACGAGGAAGCGGATGAGGAACGTGTACAGCGGATCGGCCAATTGATTCCGGGCCTCAGTTACAACCAATGCTCGCGCATGAAACGCGTGCGTTGGCCGGATCAGATGGTGATGACCGCGTTCATCACTCCGTCGTCATTTTCGGAAGAAGTGAACTCCAGTCTGATTTATTACGATTGGAAAACCACCCGAACTCAGCTGGCGCTGATGTTCCAGGGTCGGCCGTTGAGTCTCAAGGGTCTCGTGTCGCTCAAACAAGGTGTTGGCTATCGCGTTTTGCGCAACGACGCGGGCGGGCATTGCGATGCCGTATTCCCCGGCATCGTCAGGCCGAATTGGGCGGAGACCGCGAACTGTACCTGCCGCGGCGTCATCGGTCGGCACGAGACGCTCAGCCCATACTTTGCCAAGCAGATTTTCAATTGTCCCATCAAATGGCAGGGCAAGCGCACGATGTGGAACTGGTACACGACCGACGGGCAACCGGTGATGTTTGCGGAAGCCGGTGCCAAGGTCGGCGGTGTCGTATTGGCGGACTATCACGACTGGCTGCCAGGGCAGCAGGCCGCGCCGAAAGATTTTGAACTGCCGCGCGCCTGTTTTCCGGGTGGCAACATTTCGCACGCGCCGGCCGACCGCCCGGTATTCTCCGACCCGAGTTGCACGGACTGCCACACTTCGACGATTGCCGGCTCGCCGGAGTAGCGTCGTGAATTTGTTGCCGCGCGTCCCGCACGAGCAGGCGCGACAGCGCGCGCGATGATCCGGGACACAAGTCCTTATCTTCATCTGCAAGACAAAAAAGCGGGCCTCGCAATGCGAAGCCCGCTTCAAAGCGGTGACGCCAAAAATGCGTTGTTACTTTATCCCGGCAAGTTCGCGCGCCTTGGTGAGGTGCCCGAAGCCCTGCTGCGGGGCGCACATCAGGAACGTGTAGCCCTCCTTGAGGATCCGTTCGGCGTTGCCGGCTTCGACGTGTGGGTGCCCGACGGCGACGCCATGCTTCTTGCAGGTGTCGACCACTTTCTTCATCCACTTGAGCACTTCCGGATGCTCGTACTGGCGCGGGTAGCCGAGTTCCTGCGACAGGTCGCCTTCGCCGATCAGGATCGCGCCGACGCCCTTCACTTTCGTCAAAACGTCATCGAGCGCCTCGATGCCCGCGATGTCTTCCATCTGGAGGATGACGAAGATTTCGCCCTTCGGCGCGAGTGGCCACACGTCGGCGCGCTCGTAGTATTCCTGTTGGGTCAGGCCCCAATAGCGCACCGCGCCGTGTGGGCCGTCGCCACGCAGACCGGCGGGATGATAGTCCGGCCGATCCTTCATGCGCGGGTAGCGGCAAGCGGACACCGCGCTATAGGCTTCCTCGACGCTCGAAATGTGCGGCCACACCACGCCGTAGGCGCCGGAATCGAGCACCTGCTTTGCAGGCCACTGCGCCTTTTCGATACCGTTGACGGGGATGCGAACCATTGGCGTCACGCTCGGGGCGAGGGTGCCCCCGGTCACCAGTTGCCGCCGGTTGAGCATATATTGCAGTGCGTGACGGAAGCCCACAATGTCATAGGGCTGATGTTCCATCTCAAACACCACGCCATCGTATTTCGAGGCCGAGATGTTGGCGGCGGCGGTGGGATCGATTGGTGAAAAGCAGGTAAAGGCTGGCCGGCCCTCTTCGAGTGCCCGAATGATGCCGTTGAGACGCGGAATATCAGCCATGCTTTCCTCATGATAGCGCTGCCCGCAGGAAAACCGCGGACGTGAGTGGTAAGGGGCCGCAATCTAGTGCGGCAAAGAGCCGGTGTCACGGTTGAAAGCAGGTCGCTTTTCGTGGTTTTATGCGCTCCCTACCTCCCTGAAATTCATAACAGCATACGGCGACACCCATGATCATTGACTGTCACGGCCATTATACGACCGAACCCCAGGGCCTGAAGAGCTTCCGCGAACAGCAGGTGAAGGGGGTCAATGACAAGTCCGGCTACAAGCCGTTCTCCGACTTCAAGGTCACGGACGACGAGATCCGCGAGACCATTGAAAAAAACCAGCTCAAGAAGCAGCAGGAACGCGGCACCGACATCACGATCTTTTCGCCGCGCGCCGCCGGCATGGGCCATCACATCGGCGACTTCCAGACCTCGCTCGACTGGTCCCGCGCCTCGAACGAGATGATCTATCGCGTCACCGAACTGTTCCCGAAGAATTTTATCGGTGTCGCCCAGCTTCCGCAGTCGCCGGGCGTTGACCCCAAGACCGTGATCCCCGAGATCGAGCGTTGCGTGAACGAATACGGCTTCGTCGGCGTGAACCTCAATCCGGATCCGTCGGGTGGCCACTGGGATTCGCCGCCGCTGACCGACAAGGTCTGGTATCCGATCTACGAGAAGCTGTGCGAGCTTGACGTGCCGGCGATGGTGCATGTGTCGATGTCGTGCAACCCGGCGTTCCACACCACGGGCGCGCACTACATCAACGCCGACACCACGGCGTTCATGCAGCTCATCATGTCGGACCTGTTCAAGGACTTCCCGAACCTGCGTCTGATCATCCCGCATGGCGGCGGCGCGGTGCCGTTCCACTGGGGCCGTTACCGCGGCCTCGCGCTGCAGAACAAGCGCACGCCGATCGAAGAGATGATCAAGAACAACGTGTGGTTCGACACCTGCGTCTATCACCTGCCCGGCATGAAGCTGCTCACCGAAGTGGTGCCGATCGACAACATCCTGTTCGCGTCGGAAATGATCGGCGCGGTGCAGATCATCGATCCGAACACCGGCAACTACTTCGACGACACCAAGCGCTATGTCGACCAGCTCTCGGGCCTGTCCGCCGCCGACAAGAAGAAGATCTTCGAAGACAACACGTTGCGCGTCTATCCGGGCGTGAAGAAGCGCATGGCGAAGGTTGGTCTCTAAGTTGGAATGAGGTCATTCCGGGACGCCGCGTGGCGGCGGACCCGGAATCCAGCCAGACAAAAACCGCTTCGAGCGCGCTGCTGGATTCCGGGTTCGCGGACTTTGTCCGCGCCCCGGAATGACAAAAAAAGGGGGAGGAAGTCATGCTCACGCGACGCAGCGTATTCGCGCGCGCGGCCGGAATCGGCGCGCTCGCATTTCTCAATCGTTCCGCCTTCGCGCAAGCCTATCCCGAAAAATCCATCCGCATACTGGTGCCTGGTTCGGCCGGTGGGCCGACCGATGTGATGGCGCGTCTGATGGCGCAACACATGCAAACGATGCTTGGACAAAGTGTCGTGGTTGAAAATCAGCCCGGTGGCGCGGGCAACGTTGCAGCCCGCATGGTCGCGACGGCGCCGCCTGACGGCTATCTGCTGCTGTTCTGCAATACCAGCATCATGGCGACGATCCCGGCGGTGGCAAAAAAGCCGATCTACGATCCGGTGAAGGACTTCGCGCCGGTCGCAAAGGTCTCGCAGGCGGAGCAGTTGCTGGTTGTCCATCCGAGCGTGCCGGTGAACTCGCTGGCGGAGTTCATTGCCTATGCGAAGGCGAACCCGGGCAAGCTCAACTGCGCCGCGACCGGCATCGGCGGGTTGCCATATCTTGTCGCTGAATATTTCAAGGCAAAGGCGGGCGTCGATTTCTCGATCATTCCCTACAAGGGCGGCGGCGACTCGCTCACTGCGACGCTCGGCGGTCAGGTGCAACTTACGTTTGAGACAACGACGATCCTGCTGCCGCATATCCGCGAGGGCAAGCTGAAAGGACTTGCGGTGACCAGCGAGGCGCGCAATCCGCAAGCGCCCGACATTCCGACCATGATCGAAGCGGGACTGCCGGGCTACGTCGCGCCAAGCTTCAACGGCGTCGTCGCGCCGGCAGGAACGCCTGCTGCGGTCGTCGGCAAACTTAACGAAACCATCAACGATATTCTGCGCAGACCGGACATCCAGGCGGATATCGCAAAGCTTGGCGGTACGGTAAACATAGGTTCGCCGCAGGATTTTGCGGCCTTCGTCGCACGCGAGGCAAAGCGCTGGCGCGAGGTCGCGGACGCAGGAAATATCAAGGTGGAGTAGGCCGTGCCGTTTTATGAAAAAGGGGCTGTTCGCATTTCCTATGAGGAAGCCGGATCCGGCTTCCCGTTGCTGGTCATTCCCGGAGGCGGATTGAATGCGACGATGGCCGCCCTCGATGAAAGCGGTCCGTTCAATCCCATGAAGGTGCTCAGCGACGAGTACCGTTGCATCGCATCGGACCTGCGCACGGCGGTCCGGGGGCACTCTATCGGTCCGCTCGAGGTCGATCGTCCGTGGGACGCTTTCACGGACGACCATCTCGGCTTGATGGACCACCTCGGCCTCGATAAATTCATGGTGCTGGGTTTCTGCATCGGCGGCCCCTTCATCTGGAACCTGTTGAAGCGCGCGCCCGACCGCATCGTCGCCGCCGTGCTGGCGCAGCCCAGCGGTTCACGCCCGGAGGCGCGTGACCTGTTCTACAACAACAACATGAAGGGCTGGGCCCCGGCGGTGACGGCCAAGCGGCCGGAGCTTCGCATGGAGACGGTCGAGAAATTCCTCAAGAAGATGTATTTCGACAATCCCGATTTCGTCTTCACCGTGACGCGCGATTTCGTGCGCAATTGCCAGACGCCGGTGCTGATCCTGCCGGACGATATTCCCGCGCATCCCTACGCCGTCGCGATGGAAGCGGCGATGCTGGCGCCGCAATCCGAAGTCAGCATGTTTCCGTGGAAGGAACCCAAGGAGCGCATTCCGCTGGCGGTGCGCCAGATCCGCTCGTTCCTGCGCGCGCATTGTCCTGCTGCCGGCTAGCGGATTGAGTTTGCGAGATAGAGGCGAGCCTGTGCAACTCTGATTGGCTGCGTCGGCTTATTTGCACCGATGCTTGAGCCAGCAGTCATGAATTCCTGCGCCGGCAACGCCGATGATGGGTGTACCCGGTGTGATGTGAAGATGTTCGCCGGGCGACGTCACCTGGGGCAGCGCTGGACGAATGTCATCGACCAGCCCGGCCGCTCCCGTCAGTGATGCCAGTAATGCCAAGCCGGCAAGAATGAGCTGCAATGATGGTTGTCGCATGTTGAGAACTTGGTTCGAGGGGATGGGAAGCGGCCGATTGTTAGAGCCGGCCGCTTTTCCGAGTTAGCCGCAGTAGCTGCCGTACACGGTCCAGACGCAGGTCGGGACGTAGATCGGGCCGTAGACGCCAGGCACCCAGTAGCCGGCATGGGCAGCGCCGACGGCGGTGAAGAGGGAGGTGGCGG
>Ga0164243_10001818_pt1 | contig 35812 bp, 25 predicted proteins | sample OricompcompostOP_FD_108781 | JGI IMG/M metagenome (GOLD analysis project Ga0164243, IMG submission 108781) | Organic Plus compost microbial communities from Emeryville, California, USA - Original compost - Organic plus compost (OP) | ecosystem: Engineered > Solid waste > Mixed feedstock >...
AAGGCGGCTTTTCGCGCAGCACGGTTTCGCAACCACCACGATGGAAGATATCGCTCGTGATGCCGAGGTTGCCGTTCAAACTGTCTATGCCGCGTTTGGCTCAAAGCGCGGAATCTTGCTGGCGCTTCTTGATAGCATGGAAAGCGAGCAGCCAGCAATCAGTGACGAGATGGACCCGATAGCTCAGATTCGGCAGTGGGCGCACGCGGCGCGTCTCTATTTCGAGCGAGGTGCCGATCTGATCGATATTGTGTGGAAGGCCGGTTTAGCGGATCCGGATCTACTGGCAGCATGGCGCGAGGGTGAGCGCAGAAGACGAGCAAATGTAGAGGAACGAGTCAGAGGATGGGTGGCACGGGAGCTCTTACGCCCGGGGCTTTCGGAACAGGAGGCAACTGATATTGTATGGACACTGCATGCGCCGGAGGTCTTCCGGCTTTTTGTGAACGAATGTCACTGGTCAGGCGAGCGCTATGAAGCATGGCTCGCCTCGGAGATGGAGGCGCTGCTTCACAGGCCAGCCTGAACAGCAGGGGATATGGTCTCGAACCGCTTCTGGCCCGAGACCATGGACTCTATGAGCGCCCGGCCACCTTGAACTTCTCGGCCTCGGGGATAACGCGTGTCGCCAGGAGATCAAAGACCTCGGGATCAGTCACATTCAGCAGCGAGATGATCGCCTGATCGACTCCCAGTTCGGCAAGCTGCCCCAGACGATCGAGGAGTTCTGATACTGAGGTCGTACCGTTGCGCCCATCGGCAGTGAGCGTCAGGCGATCGGCGGTCGTCTTCTCGATCTCCTCATAGGGACGTCCAAGCCGCTCACAATGCTCACGCAGCACTTCGAGCTTACCCCGAATTCCTTCCACGCCAAGCGCGCCAAAGATATTACAAGCGTCGCCATATTGAGCAACCAGCCGGAGTGTTTTGCGCTCACCAGAGCCACCGATCATAATCGGGGGATGCGGCTTCTGCACGGCTTGCGGCGAATTCAGCGGACGCTCAAGCGTGTAGTACTTGCCCTGAAATGGCGACTCGTCACCTTTCCACATCTGTTGGGCAATCTGTAACGTCTCTTCCAGCCGCTCAAACCGCTCTGCCAGCGAAGGGAAGGGAATTCCCAGACCTCTGTGTTCCTCCTCATTCCAGGCCGCACCGATGCCAAAGTAGGCCCGCCCATGCGAGAGCACATCCAGCGTTGTCGCGGTCTTTACCAGCACGCCGGGGTGACGATAGGTGATGCCTGTGACCAGCGTCCCGAGCTTGATGCGGTTAGTACGACCGGCTGCGAAAGCCAGCGCACTCCATCCTTCCAGCATCTCGTTCTCGGCAGGACCGACAACCGAGATTTGAAAGAAGTGGTCCATCACCCAGAGGCTATAAAAGCCAGCCCGCTCAGCTCGCTCTGCGATCAAGCCGAAACTATCTCCAAGCTGACTCTGACCTTCAGGATAGGTAAAATTTTGAACCTGCAATCCAAGACGCATGCTTTACTTTCTCTCCTTTTTTACTGACCACACAGATAGCTCGCAGCAAGTCGCACCCTGCTTTCCTTCATCACGTTTCACGGAGACCTGTTGCCTCAGTAGGATACAGCTTAGAGAGTGCTCTAAGTCAAGAGGGAGAAAGCAACCAAAAATGCCGAGAAACCATTCCCGCACGCCGCCGGGATTGCAGCATTACGGATAAGGTCGTGTACCAGAATGCCGGCATCCAGTCGCAGGCTTGCCAATCGCACCCGTTCGCGCTGCGAGGACGCGACGCGAGCTTGTTCGGTCAATGCTCACAGCAACTCTTCACGCATCCGCCAGGCGCCATTATCAGGCCCAGCACCCGTTCACGTTAAAATGCTCCCTCCGCCAGTGGAGCCGATTCCAGCAACACGCCACAGGGAACACTACAGGCTGACTACCAGCTACACGAGGGGGAGTCTCCCATCCTGTCCACCATCGCGCTTGCAGCATTCCAGCTTCTCACAGAGTATGACCTGACACGTTTGCGCGCCTGCCAGAATCCCGCCTGCCCGCTCTTCTTTTACGACACAACCAAAAGCGCTACCAGACATTGGTGCAGCATCAAATGCAAAGAACGTGCACGCTCCATTGTTTGGCACAGACAGAGCAAACAGGCATGAGCTCAACGTATGGGTTCCAGTGCTGAGCCACACCTGTCGGACCCGTCCGGGCCAGATGCCAGGCACTGTTTGGATGCCTACCTGCGGGAAGCTCCTCCGATATCCCTGCAAGCCTGCTTGTATCATCCCATCAATGAGCACAGCCGAGGCACCATAGAGACACCCCGCAGAAATCTGGCGACAGGTGCACCTCCACGTAGCTTGCACCGCTATCCCTTCTGCATGTAGCATACACTAGAAATGGAAGTTTCTTTTCGTTCACCTTCTGTTCTACAGAGATAAGAAAGCATTTTCCACTCTTCTTGCAAGGAAAGGTCGGCAATAGCAGCGGAGATCGCAACAGGGGTGCCGCTACGAGCGGTCGCACGGCGGCTCATAAGCAGGCAAGCAGAACGCTTTGATACGAGTGGAGCGTCAAAGCGATGTTACATACCATTCTGAAGCAATCGTCAGACCTGCATCCTGTAACATACTCCGTTTCGCATGGTCGAGATGCGGACAGACGACAACAATCTGATTGGCGCCACGCTCTTTTGCTCGTTGCTTGACCTCGTCCAGCAACAGCCTCCCAATCCGTAACCAATTCGCCTCGTGGGCTACGCAAAAATCATCAACATGGCAGGTCAGCCCGGCTGCGTAAACGGGAGGCGCTTTCACAATGGACGCAATTACAAAGCCTGCGACCACAAAGTCCGTACCATCTTCTTCCTGTTCATAGACAAACGCAATAGTGCTCTCTCGTGCAAGGACGTCTCGAAGATACGCGTAATGCTTCTCGTAAGAATCATCTGCTTTCCGCCAGAAAACCGGCTGATATTGCTGTAGCTTCTCACGGGCTTGCTCCGCAAGTTCGACCATCACAGAAAGATCCGCGGGTTGGGCAGCTCTGATCCGTTCAGTCATACGCTTCCTTTCTTCTATGCTCTGAAAGTACGCAGTCAGCGCTTCCTACAACTACTTCTAAACTGTTGCACTCTTTCCATAATACCAGAAAGCCAGAGAAAGAGGAACACGCAAAAACGCGAGAAACGCATTCATCTCGTCGTACATGAGGGATGGCACGCAGCTAGCCGAGGGCCTGGCTGTATGCCACCCTGGAGCCATTATCGAGCTCTGATCTGTTCAGCCATATACTGAATCAGGGCGAGTGTCTCCTGTAGATCTTCCTCGGGAGCATCTTCTTTGGCATACTTTCCCGCCAGCGAGCGTTCAATCAATCCCGACCAGCGTTCTCCCAGATGCGCCTGTGCCCAGTGTGCCGCCTGAGGTTTGGACGCGATCTGTGCCGTTTCCAGCACATATAGCACCCGGCAGAGCGTCAGAACCACAAACGCCTGATTCTTTCGTGACCGTGCCCAATCCAACCACTCAGGGCTATGGATCTCTCCCAGCCACAAGTTCACAATCGCCGCTGCCGCCCGCCGAAGATCCTCAGGGGCGACAGGCTCAAAGAGCTCGCGAGGCTCGGGCCCTGCCACTCTCACCCCACATGTATACAGTGTGTGTCGTTGAAAGCTCCACCCGATTTCAAGCGGCGCCAGCAGGAACGGAAACTCCTTCTCGACCTGAGGATAACGCGCTTCGGTTGGCTCAGTATGTCGCAGCGCCTCACACGGGACATACGCCGCCTCAATATTCTCTGCCCAGGGCGAGCCGCTGCGGGCAAAGCGCTCATGAAACGCCTTCAACTCCTCAATCAGCTCATCCGGCAGTTCTGCATCTGTGACAACGAGAAAATCAATATCGCTCTGTTGAGGGTCAAAGTCGCCGAGGGCAAGTGAGCCATAGAGATACATGCCACAGAAATGGCTCCCGAGCAGAGCCTGTAGCTGCGTCGCAAGCTCATTCAGTACGGCATTCACATCGGCATAAGGGGTAGGAGTTGTATTCATTGAAAGACCTCTCTGTTTCTTATCTGGCTATTTTTCGAGCATATGGAAGGGAGGTATAAGAAAGGGGGCGCTCGAATTCGAGAGGTAGGCAGTGTGCAAGCATAAGAGGACAACCCACCTGCGAACACGCACATGAGCGGGAAGTAGCATAGCTTGTGTTGACAGCAGTATTGAGAGCTGGCTTGATAATTATATGGACAGCCCCGTTGATAGATGTCCGGGCATCAATAACGATGGCGAGTATACATAGAGTGCTCCTCTCAATAGCATCTTTCCCCTTATGATACGCAGCCAGCTCGCTCCCTGTCAAGGAGCCAGTCCTGCACTCCCCATTCGTCATAACTTGCTATACATCTCCTTCTCTTTCTGCTATGCTGCTTAGCAGTTTCCCCATCCCGTGAGAGAGGGACCGCAATCATTTTGTGCCGACTGGCAACTTCTGTTTCAAAGGAGATTCTATAGATATGGTGACTATCCCTGTATGGTTGGAACAGCTTCAACAAACACCGCACAAAGACTTCCACTGGTTCAGTCAGGAAGAGATAGAAAACAGGCAGACACATTCATCTATTGATGCCCATCTCCAAAAATGGGGACTGACCGGAGAAACAGCGGATCAAGCCCGTTCCTTGCTTCAACACATGGTTCAGGTTGGCGAGGGATTTCGCGTTCCCGGCGCGAATGAGAGCATTCAGCATACCGTCGAATACTGGCTGAACCAGCAGGACCCCTCCCAGCTCTGGGCAGCCCTGCATTATCACACTCTCCCGCAGCTCTTCTTTCCTGTCGGAAATGAGCTCACTGCCATTACCCGAGCACTTGCGCTCTATCATGCCGAAGAGAAAGGAGAGTATCCCGCTCAATGCCGCCTCTTCGTCGGACTGCTGGAAGGTCTCACATTGAGCGAACTTGAACATATGCTGCTCTTCCGTCCCGCATTTGGTGGGTTCCGCGTGAGAGGAAGTACGACGCCTCTCAGAAACAACTATCCCCGGATCACTGAGCTATGGACAACCCATTCACGCTCGTTGCTCCGGCTGATCTGGTTTGAACATATCGAGACATTGCTTGTGCATATCGAATACCAGCCAGTGCAACAGCAGCAGACAATCGCCAGCTATAACGAGGCCTTTGGCTATCACTTCCCGCTCAATATCCCGGTCGATGTCGCAGAACTGCTCCACGGCTTCGTGAACCTCAATGCCGAGCAGCTTTTCAATGAGATGCAGGAGCTTCCCGACGAGGAGGTGAATTTCTATCTCTTCATTCTGGCAAATATCCTTCCGCCCTCCTCAACCGACGCCCTGACGACCTACATCCTCCCATTCTACCTGCACCCGTCCCGAGAGATACGCGAAATGGTAATCGAGATCGTACAGGAATACAGGGAGCCGTCCATACTCCGCGTCCTGCTACAGCGCGAAGAGGATCCGGACGTGCAGGCAATCATTCAGGACGCATTACAGCAAATGGAAGCGTAGACCACCAAAAAGGAAGAGATCCCGGGGAGCCTGTCCGTCTCCTCCGAGATCTCCATCACAAAACCCTCTTTCAATCCAGAAAACACCTCATCAGGAGCTAGAGCCCGGGTGTCCCTTCCAGCAGCTCAAGCATTGGACGACGCGCTTCCGGCCCATAGGCTACACTTCCCACCGGGATCGCGGAATTGAGCGCCTCACTGACTTTCGCAATCCAGATGGGTCCGAAGCCGCCACACAGTTCGATCATCTGCACACCATTCTGATAGAGCTCACGCGCCACCTCAATGACCCGTTCCTTCTGTTGAAAATCGAGGCCCACTGCAATAAACTCACAGATGTCATTCTTTGTTGAAACCGTGTTCTTCTCAGGCGAGAAACCCGGGGAAAGATAGATATACGCCCATTTACGCAAAGCCATAGTACATCTCCTTTCATCTCTTCAGCATTGTTACAGGAAGAAAAGTGGCCATCTGTACCCTTCTCATCACATGCCTCACGATAGCCTCTCGTCTTTCTGTGACTCAGCACCGTGGTATGAAGGCAGGACTACAGATCAGCCGCTCTCGTTCTCCCCTGCAAGGAGATACTACACCCTGACGCTAACGTGAGGGTCAAGCCTCTGACTGGAAAGAAATCAATATCCTCTCAAGACCTCTTCGCTCTCTGTTATTGCTTGCTTGTTTCGGCTTCAAAGGTGCGGAAGCCGTTCTCAATCGCTGGAATGATGTCATTGACAATAAAGTAGGGGTGCGCAATCAGTGCCGTATCGCGTAGCTTTTCAATGAAGTAGTAGTAGCTCTTGAGATCCTCGGTTTCCAGCATCATCACATCTGAGCAACGGGCAGTGAACGCTTCTGCATCAAACAGTCGAACACGTACGGTCGCGCCGAACTCCCGCAGGAGCGGTTCCAGCGTATTCGCAACCATGTCATTGCGCTGCTCACGACTCAAGGAGAGCCAGGCTGGTGCTGCGGTCATAAGCATAAAGACGCTATAGTTCATTATTTTTGATCCTTTCTAAACAATGCTTAATAGCTAAACTTAGTTCAATTTCGCGTAAAAAAATTTAGCGCTCGGCGGGAGCATGGCCCCACGACCATAAGAGCGCCTGCACTGTACGTAGAGCGAGCGCCTTAGCCTGCTGACGATCCTCTCGCAAGCGCTGTGTAAATGCCAGTGAGATCAGGCCATGAAGCAGCCCCCAGATAGCCTCAACCTTCTCCATACCATCTGTCGAGGAAAGCTCGTGTTCCTGCAACCAACGGTCAAACAGCTCATACGACAGGCGAAAAGCCTCCCACTCCTTGAAGGGATTATCCGGGAACGAGAAAGGGGCTCCCCCCAGACTATGCATCACCTGATAGAGTTCAGGGAAACGCCATGCAAAATCCCAGTAGCTCGCACAGAGCGTCAGCAGTTGTGTTTCGGCGTCGGCATTGGTCGGAAGAGCAGCTTGCAACTGAGCAGCCAGCCGGTCAAAGCCTTCTTTTACAAGCGTTTCCAGCATCGCCTCTTTACTGTCAAAGTAGCTATAGATGCTTCCAGGGCTATACTCGACGCGCTCCGCCACCTTCCGAATCGTGACAGCCTGCCAGCCGTCCTGAGCAGCAATAGCGCAGGCAGCATCCAGAATCGCCTGACGCAATTCGCGGCGCTCGCGTTCGCGCCGCTGCTGAGCAATAGATTGCTTCATGGGCACCTGCTTTCCCTGAACAATGTTCTTTTCTTAAACTTTGTTTAACCAACCTTCGCTAGAAACTATACACGTTCTCGCCAGTTCTGTCAAGTACTCCCTTGACAAAGGCTATGTGCAGATCTATACTTTTGACAAATAGACATAACTTGTCAATTTATCAAAAAGGCCAGAAAAACATGGAAACTGATGAACGCGAGCAGACCATTCTGGATGCTGCCGCTGAACTACTGCTTCGCTATGGATACAATAAATTGACAATGAGTGATGTAGCCAATGCAGCCGGGTTACATCGTGGACTCGTCTATCTTCGTTTTCCCTCAAAGGATGAGCTGATAGATGCCCTCATTTTTCGCGAACTGATGCGGTATGCTGAAACATGGCATGCCTGTTTTGAAGCAGATCCTCAGAGTGGAACCGTTGCCGCCATCTATCGCAGTACGCTTGCTGCGATCAAACAATTGCCTCTGGCAGTGCCCTTGCTCACCCGCGATGAACATATCTTCGGGAAATATCTTCGGAAGCCGGGAAATGTCTTCACCCAACTCACCAATGTCAGCGTCACACGAGACTTTCTTCAGGCCATGAGGGAGGTCGGCGCTATCCGCAACGATGTGAGCATCGACGCGATGGCCGTCATTATGGATAAACTATCTCTCAGCATCATCGAAGCGCTTTCCTCACCCCATACCGCCTCTGTGCAGCCAGAAGAGCTGGTTGAAACGATTGCCAGGATGCTTGAAGCCATGCTTACACCCGAAGGCGCCAATCTTGAGGCCGGGAAAGCGCTGCTCAATGACTGGTTGCGTCAGAGACAGGCACGCCTCGCCAGCTTGAAGGAACAGACAAAAAGAGAAAGAAAAAGGTAAAAACCATGCGCATTATCCTGTTCTCGTTAGGATCACGGGGTGATATTCAACCCATACTGGCATTAGCCAGCCGCCTCAACCGCGAGGGACATACAGCCGTCGTTTCAAGCTCTCCCGATTTTGCTGAACTGGCTGCCTCTCATGGGATCGAATATGCGCCTATCGGGCCCTCGCTGACCACCATAGGAGACGCTGAAGAGATCTCCAAAATCGTGGAGTCGGGCAATATCTTAAAATTGATACTCTATGGCCGAAAAATCAGAAACATGCAGAGCAACATTGTTCAGCAATGTATTCAGGAGAGCTGGCAAGTGGCGCAGGGAGCGGACGCGATTCTTTATAAGCCCTCGGCGGCGATCATTGGCTATAATATCGCCGAAAAGCTTGGCATTCCCTGTGCAGAGCTGGCCCTTTTCCCGGTTTATAGAACCAGAGTATTCCCGAGTTTTATGCTTGGCGGGGGGAAAAATCGGGGTCCACTGCTCAATGACCTGTTCTGGCGTTTGAGCGAGCTGCTATTCTGGCAACTTATGCAGCGCGGAACCGCCAACCGGCAGCGCCGCGAGATCTTAGATCTGCCGCCGCTACCACTTTCTGGCCCGTACCAACAGCAGGAGCGGGAAGGGATGCCGGTCTTCAATGCGTATAGCCCATCGGTTCTCCCTCGCCCAGCGGATTGGCCTGCGCGGATGCACGTCACCGGGTATTACTTCTCGGCCCCCCCCACGGACTGGCAGCCTCCTGCCGAACTGGTAGAGTTTCTCAGAAGTGGTCCACCTCCTGTCTGCATCGGCTTTGGAAGTATGCCTATCCACAATGTTGAAGAGAAGATACGCATGGTGGTGAAGGCGCTCATGCTTTCCGGTCAGCGCGGCATCCTGATAAGCGGCTGGACAACCATCAAGAAGAGTATATCCCTTCCAGACGATGTGATCCGAGTGGAAAGCATCCCACATAGCTGGCTCTTTCCACGTATGGCGGCCGTTGTGCATCACGGTGGTGCAGGGACAACCGCAGCAAGCTTGCGCAGCGGCGTTCCCACGATTATCACACCCTTTGCCGCCGATCAGCCCGCCTGGGGACAACGCGTATACACGCTGGGCGTCGGACCGAAACCAATTCCCTTTAAGAAGCTGACAGCGGAAGGGCTGGCCGCAGCGATTCGTGAGGCTGTCACCAACCCGGAGATACAGAAACGCGCCCGTGAACTGGGTCAGCGTATTCAAGCGGAAGACGGTCCGGGACGCACAATAGAACTCTTCTTCCAATATATAGAGCAGTTCCGTCGTCTCAAATAAGCCTCCTGAGGACAAGGTCTGTTTGCTCGCGCGGCAAACAACTTGCCCTCACCCATGAGCAAAGACCGCTGCACTTCTGCTACGCATAGCATCACTTCTTGTTCGGGATGTAGAGTGAGCGTAAATAAGCCAGGCGTTCTCGATTCCTCATAATCATCTCATTCAAAGAAACGCGCTTGTCCAGCTCTACTTCTGAACTATAAACCGCGACAGCCTTTGCTTTACGTAATGCTCTGGCACTGACCTCAGAACTAATATCCCGGCGTAAAGCCCATCGCCTTGTTTTCCTTGTAAAGACAAACTCGGGAGATGAAGCCAAGATAGAACGGATGGTCATTGTATTTGGCTTATGTTGTTGCCTGTGACAAAGTTCCTGATACAGTTCAAGGAAAGTCCATTTTCTGTCCGTCTGGGCCATAATGGTACGCAGGCTCTCTCTGTAACTCTCCAGTGTCGTTGAGCGGACCTGAGCAAGTTCTGTTAAATCAACCAGGCGTTCTTCTTCTTCAGTCACTTCCTCGTCAATCCCCAACTCATAAAAAGTGATACCGGATGGCGTCCAGAAGATTTCTAGAACTGTACCAGCCGCTAAAAAGGCAAATTGATCCTGGACATCCTGACCATAGAGGCGATGGGTCTTCGTATCAAGCCATACCAGCATTTTCCTATCATCAGCATACCAGAGACCCGAAAGGGCCACGCTGCTCGCCAATCTTCTGGCTCGTATATACAGAATCCGTGCCTGTGGTGGAACAGGCAAATATCCTTCATTAATATGGACAGTACGTAGCGTCATCTTCCATTTTACGCTAGTCTGCTCATTCCCCTTACGTTCGTTGCCTGGCTTTACCTCCTGAACCACTTCTTGTGGAGCCGATACCATGCTTTCCTCTGCTGGAAGTGGAACATAGTCAGTCTTGAGATCCGAGAAGACCGGGCGGACCGCATAACGGCGCCTGGGAGGAGGGGGAGGAAGGAGCTCTTTCACAAACCAGAGATCCTGCCCTACCCGAACCCACTCATCTCGTTGGAGTAACCAGCACTCCAATGCCTTCGGTGGAAGCAGAAGCCCCGGCGTTGCTTCTATCTGTGTAATCAAGTCCAACATAAACTGTGTTGACCAGGGGGTTTGCTCTCCGGCAACGAAGCGCTCAAGCAGCAGAGGAGCCAACCTATCAAACATCTGCTTCAGTTCAGTGGAGAGCATCATTTTTGATACGTCACCCTGTAACGTGAGCGTGTAAACGCCATGCTCATCTTGCGCTAAAAGGAAGCGGGCATCGTGCTTACAGAAGAGATGAAACCGCTGCGCTGGATACTGCTGATCAAGTTGCTCCAAACACTGGACCAGATTCTTCCCATCCCATTCATCTCCTAAAAGAAGCTCATATAGATCATCATTTGCAACATGATGTTCCTTCAGTTTCCACTGCAAAACGTCTGATTGAGCACTAAGTTGAACCGGGCTGAATCTACAATCTTCACGCAAACGAATATCTTCACCACTCAGCCAGAGAGACTCCAATACATCAGATTCTGCAAATGTAAAGCGTCGCCTCTCCTGCACGTAGGATTCAATCCAGTGATCGAGCTCAGGTATACAAGAGGGCTTTTCAAGAAAGAGAGAAGTGCCATGTTTCTCCTGCCCATAATCTGCATTCAATGTGATCTACCTCCCTGAATATCACGAAGAGGAACTTCACCAGCAAGTACATCAAGGCCAGCTTGCGTCAGGCAGATACATTGATATCTCTCTTCATAGAAACCTTCGGCTACATCTACTCGCCTGGACTTTTTTCGATATTCAAGCGAGATATAGCCTCCCTCTATCAAACGCTGTACAATAGCGTGTGCCTGTTTCTCAGTAGTGTGCTGTTTCTTGAGGGCGCCAAAATATTCAGAGTTCCGTGCGATCGTATTGAGCGAATATTTCGTTCCATTTCTACTTCGGCCAAAAGCCTGACCCAGGAGCATTTTGATCACCGTGTTTTGACTGAAGTATCCATTGTGTTCTCGTACAGCTTCCAACACGATCAGAGCAGCATCTACAGCATATTCCTTCTGCAGTGGAGCATGAAGCTGATGCTGTATATTTGCCTCTATACGCTGCTCATCCCAGGGCAGAACAGCGGTCGGCGCACAATGACCACACTTGCCGCAGCTTTCACTCTCTTGCTTTCCAGAAAGATAGTTCTCAATAAATGCTCTCTGACAAGCAACCTGTGGCAAATGGATATAGTCTAACATTGCCTGCAAACGAGTTTCAAAGCATGTATATCGTGACGCAAAAAAAGTCGATAATTCTCGATAGGCCGCTTCTTTCTCTGGCAATGATAACGGAAGCAGGCGCAGACTGATCCCTCTTGAATAGGGTCGAAAGATACAGTTTTCAGGCTCACGTTCGCTCAATTGTTGCAGGAGATACATAGCCTCAAAGGCATCGCCTCCGGCTTCCATCCAATCTTTCGCAGCATAATGGGTGCGTACGCTCAGAGCAGATGAGGACAGGGTTGAGGAACGCTGGTTCATGAGGAAGCGAAGCAGGCAAAGCACTTTCTGCTGTGTATGCATATCTATAAAAGCCTGTGAAAGCTGTATGATATCTCCAGTTAATAAAACACCGGCCTCCAGAATAACATCTTCGCCTCGCTCTAACAGCCCGACGCGCTCGGCACCATGAATAAGAACACGAATTGAGACCTCTTCAAGGTCTAGAGAACGGCTGAGACTTTCAAATGACGTGATAAGAGGAGCCTCACCAGCAGCCAATTGAAGATCACCAAGCAGAGCCAGAAGGGCATATATATTGCTGCTCTCCTGCTTACTTTTTTGCTCAATAAAACGAAGTTTCTGCTGAGTTGCAGCTGAATATAACAGGATTGCATATGCCTCTTTCCCATCTCGGCCCGCCCGGCCTGTCTCCTGCGCATACGCCTCTATCGATGAGGGATGATCATAGTGGATCACGAAACGGATATTTTGCTTATCAATGCCCATACCAAAGGCATTGGTACAACAAACAACCTCTATTTCTCCACTCATAAATAATTCTTGAATATTATGGCGTTCAGCTGATCGTAGCCCTCCATGATAGGCATATGCGGCAATATTTTGTGTTCGAAGCAGTTCGGCTAGCTTTTCCGCTTTCGCTCTGGTCGCGACATAGACAATACCCGGGCCCCCTTTCTCTTGATGTGCCAGAATCTGGCGTACCAGTTCGAGCGTTCGGAGTTCCCCCTCCGCTGTACTGGTATAGAGATAGGTTCGATAGATTAGATTTTCACGTATGTTCTTACTCATATGGAGCAGCGGTTCAGGATGATCTGGGTCTGTGCGATGGGAAAACTCTAAAGTAGACATAATCTCTTCCTGCACTTGTGGAGTTGCAGTCGCAGTCAAAGCATGTACAGGAACGCGTTCCTTCATAAAGGAACGAAGCAAGCCAGGTATTTCTAGAAAATCCGGGCGGAAATCATGTCCCCAGGTAGATATACAGTGAGCCTCATCAACAACAAGCTGCACCAGGGGGAGCTGTGTCAAGGTCGCTCTAAAGCGAGGATCACGTAAGCGCTCAGGGGCAATATAGAGCAGCTTGATTGCTCCGGCACGAACCTCGTTGAGTACTTCTTCCTGTTCCGCCGAACTCATGCCACTCATCAGACAATTGACCATAGATAAGCCAAATTGTTCACGCAGCGTTGCAACTTGATCACGTATTAGCGCAACCAACGGAGAGATAACAAGTGTACAGCCATGACGAAGCAATGCAGGCAATTGGTAAGTTATGCTCTTGCCGGAGCCTGTTGGAGCAAGAGTTAAGACGTCCCGACCGGTTACAACCGCACGGAGTGCTTCTAGCTGGAATGGGCGCAATTGCCGATCTTTCCCCCAGATCCCCTGAAACACTCGAATCAGGCGCGGAAGAGCAACTGTTTCCCAATCCTGCTCACTGATGATATTCGTAGGCAGCATATTCTGCTCAAGAAGAGCCTGCACCCCGCCCTGATTAGAAGAAGCAAACCTGTCAGCATCGAATGGCATCCCCATCCATTCAGCAATACGCTGGTACATTGCGGCCCCTGATTCGTATCCAATCGTTGGGCCGGGTAATGATGATAACACTTCTCCACGATACATCGCACTGCGGAGGCGCTTGTCCAGCATGATAACGACTCCATGATCACCATGCTTCCGAATCAGGCGTCCAAACCCCTGCTTAAATTGGAATAAGGCCCGAGGTAACATATACTCGTAAAAGCTATCACCACCAGCCCGTTCAACCACCGCCATGCGCGCAGCTTCCAGTGGATCACCGAGAGAAGGGAAGGGGAATTTTTCGATAAAGACATAGCTTAGTGAGGGCCCTGGTACATTGACACCTTCCCACAACGAACGCACACCAAGCAGCGACACATTCTCCTCTGCTTTAAAACGCTCTATTGCTTCTGCCTCGTCCTGAGTCAGCAGGGGAAATCCTTGCTGATCCAGCTCGGTTACAGCAAGCTCGTGAACCAGCTCCATCCGTGAACGTGCTGTAAAGAGAACCAGTGTGCGACCTCTTAGAAAAGGAATACCACGCTTGAGTTCCATTGCAACTGCTTCAGGATACGCTTTTCGCAATGCCATATCTCGGGGAACGGGAAGATGATTCGGCATCAAAAAGAGGGCATGGGCACGATAATCAAAGACATGCGGTAACGTCTCAGTGAGCAGCTTTTCGGCAGGCAAACGAGAAAGCCCTATCCTATGCAAGAAAAAGTCAAATTGATTGCCCCAACTGGTAATAGTAGCAGAGGTGATCACAATAGATTCCAGTTTTGACCAGAAGCGCTCATACAGCAATGCACCAACAGCAATGGGCATTCCGCTCAAACTCCATGCAGCAGCTTCTGGTTCCCCCGGATCAAATCGGATCACGCGCACTGTGGAAGACTCATCATAGAAACCCCAGAACCAGCGAGCGTCGTGGACGACTTCGCGCAATTCCTCCATTATTGCCAGACGAGCTCGCTCAGCTTTACTAGCCTTGCGAGCTAATACAGTTTGATCTGCCAGTGCAGCCTGGCGAGCAATGGGAGCTGCCAGTTCATCGAGAGCATCACGTAATGCAAATAGTAACTCCACAAACCGATTGCCTGCTTGTTTTAAAGCCGGTCCTCCTGCAAAAGACAGTGATTGCCGCGTTAACGGGATACTAGCCCCATATCGAATACGATCTTCACGATAGATAACAGAATGATGCTCAATATAGCGTCGAAGTTGCTGTCCCAGGACCTCAAGCTGAGCAAGAAGTTCTTGACTCAACTGTAGTAATACATGAATGACTGGATCGTCGCTTGCTAATCCCAGTTGTCGGCAGGCACGTACCAAACCAGCAATAGATTTTCCCTGTACCCCCTGCGTTCCAATCAAGGCAACAAGCAGACGCCTTACCTGCTTTAATGACACGGTCCGCGTTAACACAGAGGTTGCGGCATCTTCCAGCGTATGTGCTTCATCACAGATCAGATAGGGCGAGAGCAGGTTCGTCGGCTCAGTATCAGCATCCTGTTGCAAACGCTCATCTTTTGGCGCCTCTTTCAAGGCCTTGAGCAAGAGAAGCGAATGGTTCACCACTACAATATCTGCATGGCGGGCATTCTCGCGGGCTCTCTGCGCAAAATCTGGCCTTTCATGCGGGCGTGGCAGTCCCGCAGGCCAGATCTGCTGAGGAACTTCCGAAGTCACGCGCACACGGTTCAGGAGATTCCATACATCGGCACCACGGGTGTCCTCTACCATCACAGGCTTTTTCGCAGCCAACCGCATATACAATTGACCATGAGCCGACACCATCTGTTCTAATCCAAGGAAGGCACTCTGTACAGCGGAAAGATCTCCATCAGCAGTCGTTATTGCAAAAGAAAGGAGCGTACTTAACCCCCAGGCACGGGCGGGCTCTAATGCAGCTTCATCAAATGCATCCTGTAACTCTTCAGCAAGACAGCGACTACTAATGTAGTTATGCCGTCCTTTCAGCAAGGCACATTTCAATTGCCCATCCACAACTGTACCCAGAAATTGCAGATCACTGTTATAGAGCTGATCCTGCAAGACGCGGGTAAATGTACTGACAACAACAGGCCGTCCGGTCGCTTTGGCCTGAAGATATGCCGGAGCCAGATACCCAAGCCCTTTCCCCGTGCCGGTTCCCGCTTCTATTACAGCACATAATTTCTCCCGCATCGCACGAGCAGCAAGATGAGCAAGCTGGGCCTGGGAGGGCCGCCGCTCGTTTCCATGCTGTTCGTAAGCGTTTAGCATCCTTTCCACAGCCCCGATAGTTGGTGTATATTCATCCTGTGCACTCGATTTGCTCAAGAGTGGGACAGCACTCGCTCCAAACATGGGGAAGAGCGCAGTTAGGTCCTCCTCTTCCTTCTCCGCTCGGCCACATATCTGCAACCACGGATCTCCGGCTCGCTGAAGTAGCGCACGTATATATGCAGCGGCAGGATGAGAACGAGTTCCCGGGAATATCCCAAGTTCACCAAGTAACCCCTTCAACACATTCCCCAACATCGAAATATCGACATCTGCTCGATGCGCCCCCGCTTCTTCGCAGCCATAAAAGCGGGCCAGGGTTGTCAGCCGATAATTCTGTAATGGCTCTCCATCAACAGGACTCGGCACACCAGGTGGGAGGAGCGCCCTTGCCAGGGGTAACGTGTCAAGAACAACCGTTGAATGAGGAAAGGTATACCCTACTCTTTTTCCAACAAGATTCAGTACAGGGCCATCAAAGAGCACACCATTATGAGCGATCAGCGGGAAATCACCAATATAGGAGAAGAACTCGTCTAAGACTGTTTTGATATCAGCCGCCGCCTTCACATCCTCAAAATGAATGTTTGTGAGATGCGTAATACGAGCAGGAATTGGTCCACTTGGACGGACAAAGCGCATAAAAAGCTCGCCCTCAGGTTGGAAATTTCTGTATCTTTGGGCCGCGATTTGCACTATCTCTATATTGCCTGGTTGCCCAGGACCGCCCCAGTCCCCCATTGTTTCCAGGTCAAAGACAACATATGAACCAGCTCGTAAACTCAGCGTTTCTTGTCTCGGCGTTTCGTCTTCCACATTTGCCTGAGTTTCCGGGATAAACGTATGAACCAGCAACCATCGACCCGCATCATCCTGACGGTAATGGATGGGATCTTCATTCAGCAAACGCTGTAACTGATACGTCGTCATACGACGACCAACAGCAGAGCTCACAATTGGAATAAGCGCCTCTATGGTCGCCCGCCCTGAAAGCTGTATGAAAGCGTCTTGTAACGCCTTTTGCATTCTCTGTTTCTGATTTGGGCGTTCCCGATCATTCATGCGTCATCTCCCGTCATCATCCTCGTTTGAAGCACATCTCGCAGAAGCGCGCACATCTCGGCTAAAGATGCCTGCAAAGCCTCTGCGGGAAATTGTTCGGCAGTGAGTAGGCGCGCCGCCTCATCCAGAGCTGTTTCAAACAAAGCCTGCCAGTTAGACAGCTCTTCGATCAGGGGTTCATAGTTTTGTACTTCAGTGAACTGAGCATGTTCTTCGGTATTCATAAGTATTCCATTTAGAGTAAAAAGTGTACCAGAATCAGACGTGCTTCAACATCCACAGCCATATTCTGCCCTTCTTCCTGAAGTAGCTCATTCCTTCCGTATGCTCTTTTGTTATAATAAACCTGCAATCTTCTATTATCCAGCTCTTGCTGTACACGTCGCTCTAATCGCAGCATCATTTTCGAGAGATAGAGAAGGTGCCTTCTTTCCAAAGAGCGGTAAGATGGTTCAGCAAGAAGGCCCTCTATTATTGGGAGAAGCGAGTTCTCAGTGACAGTGATCACTGAAGATGACTTATCCTCATTCAAAGAGACATAGAAGGATTGATAGTACGGTTTCCCTACAACATATCCCTGTCGATTCAGCAGGGAAAATTGTACTTCAGCAATCAAGGCAGCCTGTGGCCAGGAAGAATACATCGAGCCTTTCAGGTCCTCAAGCGGTATAGACCCAATACTCACATACTGGCTCTTGAGCGATAAATCTTCATTCCTGTAATGCAGACTCTGTGCCACTTCCTTGAGTTGTAAAAGGGCTGCTCGCTCACTTTCATCGTGATTTGATCTCTCTTCTAAAGGCGATGCACTCCGTTCAGCGATCTCTTCTAAAATAGCGTCTGCTTCAGCAACATACGCATTATCAGTTCCTTGCTCACGCCGCAGCTTACGGAGCTGCTCGATCATCTCAAAATATCCAGGTAGGATTTCATCATCAAAGGCTGTATCTTGATAGGTAGAAAGCAGGCGCTTTTCAAGTGTGCCTCGTAATTGCAATTCCGCTTCAATTAAATCAAGATTCAGGAAATAATAGATATCAAGCGGAGCACTATCATCTGTATGGCGTGGTCGATCAATGCGCCCAATACGCTGTTCATGCTGCATTGGATTCCAACAAAGATCAAGATTCAGCAGGACGCGCGCATCTTGCAAATTATGACCTACAGACAGGGTATCACTACCAATAACAATATCTATCTGTTCGGCAAGGGTATTATCCTTTGCTTTTTTCCTCCGTTTCTTGTCGTTGTCGCCAGTCCAGGATACAGGCGCAAAGCGACTCAGCACATCCTCTCGATTCGCCACATGACCATTTATTTGCACTGGCTCAACTCCCTCTTTCTGTGAGCCTGTCACTAATCCCACTCCCTTCTGAAAGAGATACGGATGTTCTACTACCCGTTTATACACAGCATATGCAGTATCAACATACTGCGAGATACAAAGCACCTTTTTTCCGGCCTGCGTAGATTGTATAATCTGTTGCACAATAGTCTCAAGCTTCGGGTCTCGCTCAAAGAGAGGCTGAAACTCGGCCTGGATCTCTCGAATCAGTGTTATTTCATGATGACACTCTTCAAGAAGCGTCTTCCGTAAGGTTCGTAGACGGCCTTTCTGGGCCGCAAGCTCAATACTTTTTTGAATGCCAGTCATCCTTCGTTTCGGTTGTGGGTCATCCTCCTGACTCCATAGCGCCTCTTCTCTCTCATTTTCTTTCTGATAGTGCTTTTTCAACCACTCAGCAATTGCAGCTTCCCTTTCCTCTACCCTGAGTAAGGAATCATACATTTCTTGCTCCTTCTTCGCCAGGTTCTCAAGCGTCAGAGCAAAGGCATACATGCTGCTTTCAGCTCTTTTGAGGAGCAGAAAACGATGTATTCCCGAAAGATGGCTCTCTTCACCTTCACGAGCTGTGAGACGATATGCAGGATGTGCATGCGGAAGTCGCAACCGTGTAATCTTTTGCAGAAGTGTAGCAAACGCCCTGCGCTGTTCTGGTGAGTATTCCACAGAAACGAGATAGGGGCGTCGTGGAGCATAAAATACCTGTGCGTCCTCACTTTGCCGTAGCATCCGTCGTGTACGCTGCAAGGTCGTACGGCTATAAATTTGCTGAAACAGATGCGTATCCTGCTCGAATACTTTCAGGCCCTCTTCTCTTCCCTGCGAGAAGCAGTAAAACAGGTGAGCAGGGATTTCTGTTCCCATCTGATTGGCAGCAAAGGGCTGAAGCATGGCATAAATATCACCTCGCCGATTATTCCAGGGTGTTGCGGTCACAAGTAAACCATAGGTCTCAAAGGCGACTGCTCGAACGTTTTGATGAAATTTATTATCCATATGCCGCAAGTCCTGATGCGCTTCTTCAATGACTAGCAGCTTGCACCCATGAACAGCCTGGATGGCCTTCGCAGGGCTCAGGCGTTTGAACACATCCTTATTCACTAATAACACATCAACGTTCTGCCCTCGGTCGGTACCAACAGTCAGACCAAGCCGTCTCAGTTCAGCTTCCCAGTTATGCATCAGCTTGGCAGGCGTTAAAACAGCAGCACGATCAATCATCTTTTGCTGACGCATGATCCTGATGACCGTTGCCACTGTACGTGTTTTTCCCAAACCGACAGAGTCAGCAAGTAAAGCCACACCAAGTTTCTGCAAGCGAATAACCAGTTCCGCAGCACCGCGCTTTTGATGCGGGAAAAGCTGCGCATCTCGCTCAATGTCAAAATCGATTTGTGGCATTGCAAAAGCATGACGTTGCGCAAAAGCACAAAGTAGAAGTGCCGGGTCATCTCTCTCCTCACGCTTGAGCCGCTCAAACGCCATTTCAAAGCCAGGAATTGTCCACTCATGTTCAACAATCTCTATTGGAGGCACAGGAAGAGGCTGAAACCAAAGGTGCTGTAGAGCCAAAACGGTACGATCCCACCGCCGAGGCGGACCCAGCGGAGAGCGCAAATCGGCAAGCACATCATAATGGCTATATCTATCTCCCTTGCGCAGATGCCCGCAAGCCAGGTGCCCATATGCATGATTCAGAGCATAATAAATATCCTCGGGCTCAAGCGCTGCGTCTATATACAAGACATAGCCACTGCTCTGCGTTTCTCCCTCCAACGGGACAAGGGCACAATCGAAATGAGGAGCCGGCTCGCCTAAAAAGCGTGCAGCGGGTAACCCATGCAACTCAAGATAGCGAGCCAGCGTTTCTTTTCCCAGCTTCGGAATAGCCTGGCAACTCTGCAAGAGGAAAGGGCGAAGGGCAGGAGGGAATGATGAATCATACTGCGCCAGATAAAGCATATCCCGAATTCTATCTACAAAAGCAGGGCCTGTTAACGCTTCTGTATGAAAAATCTGAATGACTCTCCCCAAATGATTTCGTAAGAAATCTACCAGTTGGTGTTCTGTTATCACAGAGTCCATCCTGTTCCCCCCTTCGCTACAGGCTTATGCGTCCTGTACGCGATACTTCCAGACGTGAAGAGCCCGATGCTTCCCGGGCTCATCTGCCACTTTTTCTAAACCTAGTTGTTTATAGAAGAGGTTCGCCGGGAGCTCAGCCGGGCACTTCAGAAGAATTTCCCGCTTCTCTCTGCGTGCCGCTTCACACACTAAAGAAGCAAAAAGCCGGCGTCCCAGACCTTCATGTCGGTACTTCTGTGCCACAACAATACTATAGAGCGTGATTTGTTGATCGCGGCGCACATAGAAATGTACAAATCCCGCCACTTCGCTCTCATCCTTTGGGCCAGCAAGGGCAACCAGAAGGGAATCAGCCTCGATTGCCTTTCGCAAAATAGCCTGATTGATAAACCCTAGTTCGTTTTTATGCTGATCTGCAAGCCGTTTTGCGGCCCACAGATGTTCCATTGTAGCAAGCATAATCGAGATTTCTGGTTTCTCTTGTGTGATCAAGGGAGAAGCGTTCTCTGTAGATACATTGTTCACATCGATCCTCTCTTCTGGTTACCCGGCATCTTAGTCAAAAGACACCGGAGCAATTTTAATACTGAGCCGCTGTTTCGAGTACAGACGGCTAATATCCTGCCAGGTAATGGAAAGATGTTCAGGCAAATGCTGTAACAACAGCCCGAGCTCTATTTCGCCTTCAGTCCCTTGCTGAAGTCGTTGCAGCACCGCCAGAATCTCCTCTTCCTGGGGAGTAAGCTTGATAGCAGCAATCCTCTGTTCATAACCAGCCAGGGTCTCGACACTCTCATTGAGCCATTGATGCAGGCTATTCAATTGAGCAATCTCAGGTCCTATGATGCTCTCAGGCGCCTCTTTTATGCCCTCAGCCCGGAGCTTCTGAAGGAAACGCATATCTGTAATTCGCTTTATGCCTCCTCTCAGCCGCTCGATCATTTGTTGAAGATGCAACTGCAAAGCCTCTACCTCTTGCTGCGCACCCGGGCGCTCATGAGCAGGAAGATTCTGTAACGCACCTCCAAGTTGTCGGGCGCACCGATCATAGGTCTCCTGCATTTCCTGCTGCATGCCCTCCAACTCAGCCTGTATTGCAGCCTGAACTTGCTTCCAGAGCTGAGAATAGCTATCTTGAGAATCAGCAGGATTAAAGCGAACATCTTGCCAGCCTTGCGCATATCGCGTCTGTCGAAGCAAAAATGTTTTATAGGTTGTATGCACTGTCTCAAAGCGATTTCTTTCGGCCTGCATCTGTTGATGGAAGCGTCGAGCGATCTCGTCGAATTGCTCTTTCCACTTCTTTTGTCCTTCAAGAGCTTTCAATTTCCTGCTACTCAACTCACCAGAAATGTGCAAAGACCAGGCATCCAGTTCTTGCTGAAATGCAGCGCTCATCTCGGCTGAGATGTACTCAAACTGCTGTCGCAGATCAAGAGCCTCACGAAGAAGCTGACGGGCCGCCCCATAATACGCCTCCATGCTGATAAATGCAGACTCTTGCTGGCTGAGACGAGCCAGAATTTGTTGAGCACTTTTTCTCTCTTCACCCGCGCGAATCAAGTCCGTCACGGAGTAATCGTCTTTTACCAACAATGCAGCTATACTCTCAAGTTGTTTCCTCAGGCGCTCGCGCTTCTCAACAAGCTCGCCATATTCTTTGAGCAGACTCACACGCTGTGTTTGCAACTGTGGCTGAAAGAAGCCTTCCGGGAGAGGCTGATTTAGCCGTTCAGAAGAGATAACCACAGCCTCTCTCTGACGCAAAAGGTCACGCGTCTGCTCTTGCCAGAGCTGTTGATAGTGATGAATGATGTTATTCAGATCGTTCTGGCGAGTCCGAATCGTGCGTTCTAAACTAGTCTGTTTCTGTTCATCGGGCTTTGTACTCAAGTTCCGGAGCAGGAGATCATACTTTCCAGTATCCTCTAGCATTGAGGAAATACGAGCATCGTCAGGCACAACTGAAGCAACCAGCTCCAATCGAGAACGATAGTCCTGAAGGGAGCGCTGTATATCTTCTACCTGTGGCACGCGCACCGTTTCCGCAATGATCTGACTGCGAGTTGCAGAGAAAGAGATCAGTCCGCGCTGCTGCATCAACACAAGCACCTCTTCAAACTCATCCACGCGATACCCCTGAGCTCTGGCCATTTTCTCTGCTGTCTCTCGCTCAATCTTCTGGCGCGGCTTGCCTCCCAGACGCGGCGCTTCGGTAAGGCTACTCTGCTTGAGTAAAGCTAAAATCTGCTCTTCCAGCGGGTGCAATGTAAACCGCCACTTATTCGCTCCTTCCGCCCGCAGAAGGAGCGAGTTGGTATGTAAGAAATTCTCCAATGGCGGCACAGTGATCTTGAAGGCAGCAGCCAGTTCTTGCTTGGTAGCATTAAAGAGTTGTTTTCCCTGCCGCTCATATGGAGTAGGGAGGTTGCTTAATGCCACATGATATCTCTTGAGAGATTGCTTCCACTGCATGTTAGTCATCAGCGTCTTATACTGACTATAATGTAGTTCGAGCTGGCGCTTCACTGTCTCTTCAATAATACGGATTCCAGCAGTGCCAAGCTCGGCCCCTAACTCAGCATTAAATAATTGATTAAAGGCATGATCTAGAAGCACAGGCTGGAAATTTGCGCGTATCATCTCATCATCGATTTTTGGGATGCTTCCTGCTACCCGTTTCTCCTCAAGATAGGCATACAAGCTTAATAACAAGGTAGGCGTCATCTTCCAGGGCGCAACCATCTGTCCCAGGGTTGAGAGCAGATCACCATAGTTCTCTTTTCCACTGTTATAGCTCATATTGAGAGAGAACATAGTCTCTTTTTCTCGATTCTCGATTGTGCCTGGATACATCCGCCGTTGTGCCTCAGAGAGCTCTTCATGAAGTTGAAGCTGGAAGGTAATAAGCAGGTCTCCTTCGAGAGCTGTATCACGTAGTTGTTCCTTCGCCCCTAGAATACGTACCTGCAACAAGCGGCCAGGATATTTTTTTCGCGTCGTATTGGGGAACGCTCCCTCCCAGAACATGGTACGATTATGCAACATGCCATACTCTAAACTGCGCACCAGCTTCCAGTTTTCCCCTCTAAATACATGTTCTTTTAATAAGGCCTGAAAGCCGTGGACAGCCAGTGTCGCCTGACGAGCGCTTCGTTCATAATAAGAGCGAATATACTCTCTAAGAGTAGTATCCAGCCAGTTCGTATTGACCTTCTGGGCCTCCATACCAACCAGCATCGCGCGAGTCTCACGCAAGCGCCCCTCATCATCATATCCGCCCCCGACCCAGGTGATAATATCGCCTTGCGCCTCGTTGACAAGTAGCTCAATTGCTTTCCGGATGCCATATACATCGAAATAGCGTTCTGGCAGACCATCTACAGGAAACGCTGCCATAAGCTTGATTGCCTTTTGACAGGTAGGATCTTCTTTCACAAACTGGTGAGAAAGATGCCCATTCACAACGTTCTGGAGCTTCGCTACATTGTCATAATGGATCTCATTACGGAGGAACGCATCAACCAGATCAAGTGGTGTAAAAGGAGCAACAGCCCCATTTTGCTCTTTATAGCGACGAGCCATTAGCTTAAAGACATCTACAACCGTTCGGGGACCGGTTGCTAAATCGGGACGCGCCGATATCTGTCCAAGCGCATTCAAGGTCTCAGGTAGCACAATTTTATCTTGTAGTGCTTCAAATTCTAGCTCTCGTGCGAGTTGGAACCAGAGGTCACGCGCAAAAGTATGGTTATACATAACACTCAGATCCAGTGCCAAACCATCACTCTTGAGCCGCTGAACCAGGTCACTGCGCTGATCATTCATCAGCCCCAATTCTTTCAGTGGAATGCTGAAAAGGAGAGCAAAGGGCAAAGTCCCTTTACGTGTCATCAAAGCCTGAACGATATCAAAGAGATCAGTTAAAGGATCTCGCACTCCAGCCTTAATATCAGGATCGATATATTGCTGTACCTCATCAGCAATCACAACAAGACCATTATAGCCAGCACGACGCACCAGCTGCGTCATCTCTTCAAAGAATTTGACATAATCCAGCCCTCTCAATGTGAGAACATATTTTCCTTGATTGTAGATTCGCTGCAACAACTCGCGCTCTTTTTCATCTTTGGCGAAAGTGTTAATATCACGATCTACATAGCTGTGATACATCTGCTCTGCCTCAGATAAGAGTTGAGGGTGACTCTGGCTTAGTTTATAACGAACCCAACCATAGGTTGCGCTAAAGAGATGTTCGAGCTTTTGAATCTGAAACGGAGGAACCGCAACAATCTCAGCCTGTTCGCACCGATGCCAGATGAACGCAGCACTGCTTGTTTTTCCATACCCATAATCTGCTGTAATGTAGCCCTTAGCAGCCCCATTATTTTTCACCAGTTTGAGCAGGCGCTTTTCGTAATCAGCTATGGTCACCTGATCACTATCAGTAGATGTGGCTCCTTTCCCGATCACAACAAAAGACCGGACATGTTTCAAATAATTTTCGCGGACAATTTCTGGGCGCTCAAGAATATCCTGGGCTGTCCATGTTGCAATAATAGGCTGCTTCTCTAACAGGAGTTCCAGGTGTTCCAGTTCATTCACACTCATCACCATGCTCTCTAACCTTCTTTATATGCAAGTTCTTTTAACGTAACAAAACGATGCAGGCGAATAAAACGTCCATATGATCCGGACCTCGTTCCCTGACTGATAAACTGAGGATAGATAGGAAGGGTCCAATCCAGCATACGGTCAAACTGGAGAGGATCCAGCAGGCACAGGCGGCAAACATCGTAACGTCTTTGAGGGGAAATAAGTACATCTATCCCTATTTCAGTTCCACTCAGCTCATAGCTCCGGCTTAAGGCCAGCAAAAAGAGCTCAGCTGAACAGGTCGAGCGTCTCTGAAATCGTTCTTCTCCTTTGTGTACTTTCTCAATCACAGCTGGCTGAAGATGCCGCAGCCATTCACGAGCTCCATCCATCGTCTGAATACCGATAGAAAGTCTTTCCGAAATACCTGGCACCTGCTGGAACTCTTCCCGGATCTGACCATCCAGCTCTTGAGTCAGGATCTGGCGCATACTTCTATCGAGAGTTACATCTTGCATGTTCCAGAGATTGTCACAGACGGCACGATAAAACCATGAGCGCGTTTGCTTGATCGGATCTTTGGCATTCCAAGCAGTATAAAATAAATAATGAAGTAAGTCATACTGGATAGACTCACGCTTCTTGAGCAGGATGTGTGCCTCAGGAGTAAGCGTTAGCCCTTCCTTTGTTGTTTCTATCAGCCCCAGCGTCTCTTCGGCCAGCTTCCGTGCTTCACTGAAGCGATTTGTATCCGTATTCTCTGCAAAAGCCAGTTCATCTAGCTCTGTAGCCCGAGTGATAGGCGTTTCTGCATAGAGCAAAACTCGTAGCAGCTTTGGTATTTTTGTGGGCGTAGCAGCAACAGGAAAATGAAAAACTAGTGCAGTGGTAGCCATTGTTTGTACTCTTCCTTGTATTTTACGGACCCCTGCTCATAAATAGCACGAGCACGGTCAAATAAGCCTTGATTCAGCATTGCAACGGTCTCATTCACCACCAGCAGATTATGAATGACTCGATGCATCTTATGACCGGCAAGCGTATGATAATCAGCACAAAATAAACATTCATGGCCCGTAATTTTTTTCAGGCGTGTAAAGTGATCCCAGGTAATTCCCTGTTGTATCTCAGATGAGCTATTATTATAGGTAATGTTATAGCTCCGCATAAATGGCATGTGTACCTGCCCAAACCCGGCAGCCTTAAACCAGGAGGCCGAGTCAAAAGAAGCAGCGCCTGTACTGTACAGCATACCAACGAGCGCAGGAGCTCCAATGCCAAAGAGATGAACCTTAATTCCATATTGTTTCGCAATCTGCACAACAAACCGTGCGTTTTCCACCGCAGAGTTTGTTGCTACGTTTGCCTCATTGTTTTTTCCGGCTGTCCCAAAGCTTCCAAAACCGATCCACTTTACACCGAGCTGAATATAGTGCTCAAGACAATACTCTATCTGCGCTCGAGTTCTACCATGTACAACCGGCATTGCTTTTTCTTTTAGTTCATCTGGCATTTCATGGAAGAAAAGACAGGAATAATACACCGTCTCCCGCACTTTTTCTTCCACCTGCGCCAACGAATCGCTTGAGAGAGGAACGTTGTCGGGAAGAACATAGCGATCCGCCCATCTATGGGTACGATAACAGTTTAAGAGTTTCATATAAAGCTCATAGTAACTGATTTTCCCCATTTGCACATAGTATCCAGCACTATCAAAGCAGATCTGGCTCTTTCGCTCCTCCTGAAAACGGCGTACAAATGAAAGCGCTTCCTGACTCATAAAGAGAGGGGTTGAGAGTACGCCTGCAAGCGGATCAATAGCGGGTTGAGCTTCTGCAAGCAGCTTTTCTATTTTGCGAAACTCACCCGGTGCAGTAGTCATGGACGCAAAAAACTGTAACGACATCTACGTAACCATTTCACCGATAGACTAACTTCATATAATACCTTACTATCATCCATTGATAGAGAGGTCTTCTTTCTCTTTTTGAAGCGCTCGCTCCCTCCTTTCTCGAATCCCTTGCAGAAGTTTCCTGGGCTTTTCAACTTGTATGGCTTGCGGACCATACAAGTCACAGATTCGCCCACGCATCTTCTCTATAGCCCGCTGCTCAAGCTGCCTGATACGCTCCCTGGTCAACTGGAACTGCCTGCCAATCGCCTCAAGTGTCTGCGCCTCTCTGCTCTCAGTAAGCCCGAAACGCAGACAGATTATCTGTCTTTCCTTTGGCGTCAATACACTCAACAGATCCTTGATCAGGAGCCGCGCATCAGCATTGGCTTCGAGCCCAATATCAGGAGCCACAAGAGCAGGTTCAGCTACATCTTGAAATGAGTATCCCTCGTGCCTGTACTCAGCGTGACGATAACACTCCAGTGATACACAAACTTTCTGATCAGCCAGCAATACGTTCAAACGCTCAAGCGGGATATTCGCCGCCTCAGCCAACTCAGCCCGCGTTGGCTTACGCTCAAGGGTGCATTGCAACTGTGTATGGACCCTTTTCAGCACATCGAGATGGCCTGCAAAATGCGCAGGAAGGCGAATCAAGCGGCCATAATCAATCACCGCTCGGCTCAGTGTCTGAAAGACCCAGATATTGATAACATGTACCAGGCGCCTGCCCCGTGCAGGATCAAAATGCCGGATTCCTGCATGCACTCCAAGCATCCCATACTGGATCAGATCCTCTAACTCGATCCCATGACCCAGAAATTGCGTTGCTTTCTTAATCGCAACCCATTGGAAACAGAGCATCAACGTCTGTTCCAGCGCATTGATCTCGGAGAGAATCGCTGCGCGCGACTCGTGATATGGATCATCTTCAGGATCTTCACACAATGGAAGCTGTTGTAAGCGAGTACGAGCGTCGACGAGCCGCGCCATCATGCGCAGTTCCTCTCGATGGGAAAGACAAGCTGCACGAGCAGCCTGAATAAGAAAGGCGCGCGTCTCAGGGTTCAGTGGAATATCGGCATAGCCCAGACGGTCCAGCGCCTCTTGAATCGCCTCTTCCCCCTTCTCCCACTGGATATACATCAGGCTCTGAGAGCCTATCCAGCCCGGGGCCTGTCCTCGGGGTAGACGCTTTGGCTTTTCTTCCTCTTCAGCTTGCTGGAGCTCCTGTTCAGCAAGCGCAGCATCAATGTCGAGCAGTTCTACATCATCAAGTAAGAAGCTATCCTGTTCCAGTTCATATTCAAGATCTTCCAGTGGCGATGCAGAAAGCTCATCAAATGTTGCCAGTTCGTCCTCTGATGCGTTTCGCACCTCCATACCATTCCCGTCAGAATGATACGGAGGGACCAAAGGACTTTGTGTTTCCTCCGCTTCTTCATTCGTAACAAATACGTGCTCCTCTGCTTCCGCTGACGGCTCTTCGTCCCAGAATTGCAAAGATACAGAAGGAGGAGGTTGAATCGGCTTCAATGGAGCGGGCAGCGTTGGTAACACAAGGGGAGACACAGGCTCCTGAATTTGTGATTCGACATGAAGTAGCTTTATTCGTTTCAATGTATGGCTTTTCCCAGGAGGAGGTGTCAGCCCAACACGCCGCGCAGGATTCGTTGTCATCCCTTGCTCCTCATTCACCGATTTCTTATTCGCCAGGAATAGGTGCGTATTTTCTCTTATGCTAGTTTCAGGAAAAAGAACGGGACACCACTTTTGTTTCTTCCACTTCTTTCTCTAGAAGTAGACCCTCTTTTTCTTAAAATAGGTTATACTCCTATTGATAAAGATACCACACGGGATTGAAAATTGCAAATAGTGTTTTTTCGCTATATAACACCTATAAATGAAAAAAATCATCGGTTCTCCCCTTGTTTTTCAAGATTGACAAGAGAGGCCCTTTCTCCATGAGCATATAAAGCTTACCTCTTTCCCATTTTCTTTTTGGTCTCCTCCAGAAGCATTATAGAAAAGAGTAGCGCGCCCGTCCTGATAAATGCAAGCGTTCTTCATTTTTTACTATATATACAGAGGATGAAGACCATTAAGAGACTCGCGGTCAAGCAGCATTATTACCTCGCATTCAGCGGTAAGCATTTATTTCCTGCTGAATCTGCTGCCCAGGGATAGTGATCCGACAGCCACGGTGGCGAGCAATGCGTCTTCTAACTGAGGGTAGTCACTGGCGAGCAAATACATCTCTGATATCTGCTCTTTTCGATCCGATTCAACAAACGAAAGTTGGTTACACTGTTGGGTTGAGATCGGAATTTGTAATGATTGCGTTTCCTCTATCTGACAAGAAGAAACATGCAATCAGAATTCAGGCACAAAAGTAGTACCAGGATCACATCATGCGTCCGAGCAGATCCAATATTGAGATAAGGACACCAATTTCCTCCACGGCTTTTCCAGAAAAAAGCATACGGGAAATGGATTTCGCTTATTATAACGCTTCTTTTTGCTTATGATCAAAGCAATAACAAGCTATGTTGCCTCTCCGCTTTCGTTCTCTCTTCGTGAGAGGGGTTTCCTTTCACGGCAGGGTCACGTATTATAAGTACAACCAATAAAGGAACTTTTCCCGAAGGAAGAAGGAACTTTCCCATGACAATATCACCACAACGCACCATTATCGAAGCACTACACACAAAAGCATCAATAGATCCCGCGGAAGAAATTCGCTTTCGGATCGACTTCTTAAAAGACTATCTTCTCTATGCCCATGCAAAAGGATTCGTTCTCGGCATCTCTGGTGGTCAAGATTCAAGTCTGGCGGGACGCCTCTGCCAGCTTGCTGTAGAAGAGTTGCGAGCACAGGCCGGGAAAGATGACTATCTGTTTATTGCACTTCGCCTCCCCTACGGAGTACAACACGACGAGGAAGACGCTCAGCTCGCGCTCCAATTCATTCAGCCAGATAGAAGCTATACCATCAATATCAAGCCCGCCGTCGATGGTGCTGTCGAGGCCTTTGAGCAGGGCACCGGCCTTACCATGTCAGACTATAATAAGGGGAATCAGAAGGCCCAGGAACGTATGACAGTTCACTATCGCTTCGCACATCACTTCAATCTACTGGTCGTTGGCACCGACCATGCAGCCGAAGCAATTACTGGCTTCTTTACCAAGTATGGCGATGGCGGCGTCGATATCACCCCACTTACCGGCCTCACCAAGCAACAGGGCCGCGAACTCCTGCGCCATCTGGGAGCACCGGAACGCATTTATACCAAACCACCAACCGCCGACCTGCTGGATAAACGCCCCGGTCAGCTTGATGAGGACGAACTGGGGCTGAGCTATGAGGTGATTGATAGCTACCTCAGCGGTCAGGAAATCTCCTCCGAAGCGGCACAGAAGCTCGAACGACGCTATCATATCACCGAGCATAAACGCCACCTGCCTGTTACCCCGTTCGATACATGGTGGAAAGAACAGTAGACCCACTTGACAACATATGCACGGATCTGTTATGCTCAAAAAAGAGGTACCTGGAGCGGCCCGGTACGACGAGCCACAGTGAAAGGAGTGTGCCATGATGCGCAAAGAATTTCTGTCATTTCAACAGCATCGCACCTCCGAGACGGCCACTTCTGCCTCGCTACAGAGTTAAACCGCAGATCTGCTACAAGATCAGAGTATATCAGGCCATCTCGAACGAGATGGCCTTTTTCATGCAGAGAAGAGGCGCCGAGTTGCGATGTTCGGCGCCTCTTTTGTCATCTAGAAAGAGGTGAGACGATGAAAACACAAACCACAACAACGCCATTCTTGCTTGTTTTTATCAGTAAAGGAGGATTCATTGTCGAAAAGAAAACGGCTGCGCGAAATCGAAGAGCTTGAAGAACTGGAAGCCCTGCAAGAACGTGAACAAGAGATAGTCGATCCCATTCAAGCTCTCCTCGACTCTTTTTTTGCCGATGGTTTGATTACCGAAGTTCTCCATGTGGTGAAAAGCGGGAAGGAGGCAACAGTCTATTGCTGCCGCGCTCATCCCTCTCTGGGAATTCCTTATGTCGCTGCAAAAGTCTATCGCTCCCGCCAGAATCGCGGCTTCAAAAACGACTCGATCTATCAGGAAGGCCGCTTTGTCAGTGATCAGAGGATCAAGCGAGCGATGAAAAATAAATCCAGTACAGGGCGTGAGGCACAATTCAGTATGTGGATCGCGCACGAATATATGATGCTTACCATGCTCTATCAGGCCGGCGCGACGATTCCCCGGCCAATCACGCACAATAGCCATGCGATCCTGATGGAATACGTGGGCGAACCACAACAGCCCGCACCCGCACTTCAGTATGTGCAGTTGGCTCCCGATGAGGTGTACCCGATATTCGCTCGTATCATGGATAATATTGAGCTCTGGCTACAGCATAATGTCGTGCATGGCGACCTCTCGCCCTATAATATTCTCTATTGGAACGGCCAGGTCACGATTATTGATTTTCCTCAGGCCGTTGATCCACGTTTCAACGCCCATGCCTATAACTTGCTGGCCCATGATATCGGTACCATCTGCACCTATGTCTCGCGGTATGGCTTGCAGCGAGATGCAGACGCAATAGCAAGACGCCTCTGGCACCAGTTCAAGAACGCTCGTCTCTAATAGTCATCTCTCAAACAATGCCTCCCGAAGCCTGTGCGGGGGGCATTTCCCTCCCTCTGCTTGTCGGATTATAGCCCACCTGCTATACTGACAACATTTCAACACTACTATTGGAATACTACTATATGCAGAAAGAGTATGACGCATGCTCGCACGACGCATTGAAGAAGCAGCCCTGAATAGTTGGCCCGCACAACAGCAAGCTTTCCTTGATGGATGGATCCTGCGCTTTGCTAAAGGATATACCAAACGAGCAAACTCCATCACCCCGCTCTATCCCTCATTTCTGCCCATTCAGGACAAGCTCGCCTTTTGCGAGAAGCTCTATAACAAACAGGGGCAGCCGACCATCTTTCGTCTTCTCTCTTTTCAGCCAGAGATTCAGGCGCTCGATCAAGCACTGGACCAGCATGGATACCACTACCATGAAACGACGCTCGTTTTTCATACCAGGCTTGCCACACCAACCACTGAGCCTTCTATCCAGACCGTTCCACGTGAAGACTGGTTGGCACTGTATGCACATTTCAGTCGTGTTCCCCTCGCGCAGCAAGATCGTCACCGTACCATCCTTGCGCGGATTCTTCCCGAATCACTCTTTGCTGTTCTGTACGACGAGGGCACTCCCGTGGCCTGCGGTCTGGGCGTGCTGGAAAACGGCCTGTTGGGCCTTTTTGATATCGTGACCGATCCTGAACAGCGCAATCGCGGCAACGGCACGCGCCTTATCACGGATATGCTCGCGTGGGGGCACGCTCATGGAGCCACTGAAGCCTATCTTCAGGTAGTGGAAACAAACGAGATCGCGCGCCGCCTGTACACTCGCATTGGCTTCCAGGAACTTTATCACTACTGGCATCGCATCCAATCATAGAGACAACGCGCTTCTACCCATTTTAGCGGGAAAATAATGAATTTTATGGGGAGAAGGTGGCAGGAAGTCAGCTCGGTTTAGCAATAGTGGAATTGCTGTTACTTCCCGAGAAGGCTGGACCTTTTTTTCTCATTTTAATTGTAGCACAGTTTGTCAAATAGGGCGCCGTGCTTTTTGACGGTGTTTCTCAGTTCGGTCTGCGCTATACTGGAACACACCATGACATAAGAGAAAGGATCGTTCCTCATGACATCTGAACCAACTTCTTCCACACTACATGAAGAGACACGCCGGATCTGGGATCAGAACGCCTCGTTCTGGGATGCAAGCATGAGCGATGAGGGCAATGACTTTCAGCGCCTGCTCGTTTATCCAGCAAGTGAGCGCTTGCTTCAGCTACAACCCGGTGAAACTGTACTCGAACTCGCCTGTGGGAACGGCGTTTTTGCTCGGCGTATGGCACAGAGTGGCGCTCATGTCGTCGCGACCGATTTCAGCGCCACGATGATTGAACGAGCACGCGCCCGCATCGCTCCAACTGATCAGATCGAGTTTCGACAGGTTGACGCAACTCGCGAAGAAGAACTGCTTGCTCTCGGGGTCCGGCGCTTCGATGCTGCGGTCTGCAATATGGGCATCATGGATATGACCGAGATCGAGCCTCTGATGCGCGGCATTCGTCAGGTGGTGAAGCCCGGTGGTCGCTTTGTCTTCACGCTCAGCCATCCCTGCTTCAATCATTCTGGCATCTCCCTGGTTGCAGAAGAAACGACGATCAATGGCGAAATCAAGACAACTCATGCTGTCAAAGTTATGACCTATCTGAGCACCAGCCCACAGAAAGGCGTGGCGATGCAGGGTCAGCCTGTTGCTCAGTACTACTTCGATCGTCCGCTGCACCTTCTGTTCAACGCCTGCTTCCGTGCTGGCCTGATGCTGGATGGCCTGGAGGAGCCGGCCTTCCCCTCATCCCCAAAGGAAGCGCAACGATCATCGTTTGACTGGGCACACTATGATGTCCCGCCCATTCTGGCGGCTCGCCTGCGTATTCCAGCCTGAGCAGAGAGGGGATCTTCCCCTCTCAAAGGGACACCCACAAGACCGCCTCGACATCTTCGCGGATAACCCGCACAAGGGCATGGGCAAACGCGTCCATCCCCTTGCATTGTAGCTGATCTGCAAGCATTAAAAGCGCAAGGCGCAGGCTGGCAAAGCACACCTGCCACCTGTAATCAGCGGGGAGCGGCATCATCTCCTGATAGCCCTCCAGGAGCTCCGTTTCCAGCCGCAAAGGAAAGACCTTCGCCTCACGCAAGCGATCGCGCAGATGAAAATAGCCTATGTCCTCCCAACGACTGGCCCCCTGAGCATCGGTCAGGTCAATGATCCCGGTGTAGCGCCCATTCTCCTGATAGATATGGCGGATGCTGAAATCTCCATGCATCAGATACCATTGCTCGTCTCCGGTATCATGCATTTGCAGCGCCCGTTCGAGCCTGTCAAGCTCCTGAGAAGAGAGCACCCCGTGACAGATGGATAGCATGTTCTGCCAGTTCGGATGTTGCTCCGACCGAGGCGATAAAGCAGCCTCAGTGAGAAAGAGATCATCCGCCGACTTCAGTTCACGCAAACGACCGTGCTTCCGTACTGGCACCGAATTGATACGTGCAAGATCTTGCCCGGCCTCTCTGGCAATGGCTTTCAAGGTCGCCTCGTCGAGAAAGGCCGATTGCATCACCGGTTGCCCTTTGATCTCGCCTGTAATCAGGAATGAGCACTGCACTGTTTCATCAAAAGGCGCGTAATAGATGATATCTGGAACCCTGACGTCCAGCTGGCGCAGCCGGGTATGGATTGCATATTCTGCGGCAAAGGTATCATCAGGATCGGGTAAAAAACGCAGATAGTACGTCTCATGGCCAGATACGATTCGATATACCAGCGTGCTACTCCCTCCGGTTGCCGCTTCTATCCGGCTCACAGGACCGGGTAGAACCCGCTGTACGACGGCTTCAATGGCCTCCCTCTCGATCATAGAGTATCCTTCCTTGAGCAAAAAACAATATACTCCTTTACCTTACCATAAAATAGAGCATTCTCATACAATAGGTCAAATGTCACTTTCAGTGCTCCTCTTCCTTACGGTACGCTAAGGTAAAAGGAGGACCATACAATGAAGCAGCACATGCGGCAGCGTATTTCACTGCTCATGCTCATTTTCATCTTGCTGAGCGGTGTTATCTCCTGTGCATCACCAGAAAGAAAGAGTACGCTCATGAGCACGAATCAGACAAAGACGCTTTATATTGCAGCCGGAACAAAAGTCTACTGTGTGAGGGAAACAGATGGCTCGTTCTGCTGGACACACGATTTCAAAGAGCCGGTCGACCAGATCTACGCCACGTCACAGAACGTCTTCGTACAGACCACAGCACCGGCGCTCTATGCTCTCGCCAGCAAGGACGGCCTTCTTCAATGGAGGCATCCGCTCACAGATCTCCTCCCATCACAGCTCTTTGTGCAAGGGGATCTCGTTTTTATCGGCGCTTACCCGACCGGCTTCATGGCCCTGACAGCCCACAATGGAGCCCCACGCTGGCAAACATCCGTCCCTATAACCTCCAATAGTATTGGCTTTATCGGCAGCGAGGGTGATAGCATTTATGGTTACAGTGATGGCACGATTTACGCCCTCCGAGCGGACGATGGACATATTCAATGGAAGAAAGAGCAGCCATATACATTGGGCGAGGATCTCCTTCTGATGAACGGCAACCTTCTTATTCCTGATATCAATGGCGAAAAAGTTATTGAGCTTCGCGCCAGTACTGGAGCCGTTGGAGCTACGTTCCCGGGAAATCAAGTCGTGAGCTCTCAGGACTTCCTCTTTCTCTCAAGAACAGCTTCCCAGAAGCGGCAAACCAGCCAGGAACTCTATGCCCTCCATAGAAGCGATCAGCAGGAACTCTGGAAGAAAACACTGAACGCAAATGAGCAGATCAGATTTCGCAAAGGCATGCTCGGCGAGCGCTATCTGTACGTTGTGCGGATAGATAGGAACATGAAGACCGTGCTTCAGGCTGTCGATCTGAAGACCGGCGACAATGCATGGACCTGGACACCACCATCAGAGAGGCCCGATATCGACCCATTTTCGGTATATTATAGCAACGAACACCTCTATATCAGCACGCATAATTCCAGTGTACCCTATCCCGAGAACGAGAAGAGTCTTTTGCAAGCACTCGACTCACAGGGCGGCGTACGCTGGAAACAGGCACTGAATGAGCGGATTCTGCGCGTCGTCCTTCCCGTGTAGCACGGCGTTCAGCACGAAGCCCATAGCATCCTTTTTGCTTGCTATGGGCCTTTTCTCTGCAATATGTCTCGCGAAAGGATGCCTCAGTGCCCCCTTCAGAATAGCGGTGGGCAACAAGATTGAGCGAGACATGGTGCTCAAGATAGGCTTTGAGGCAGCGAGCACCAGTGTAAAGCCACCCACTGACTCAAGTGCATATTGCACTACCTGATCACCATTTCCGCTGAAGCCGCTTTCAACGATGCAGACAAACGTCGCGCCCTCGCCATGCGGCGTGAACGTCCATTCAACCTGGGTC
>Ga0164243_10001821_pt1 | contig 35790 bp, 28 predicted proteins | sample OricompcompostOP_FD_108781 | JGI IMG/M metagenome (GOLD analysis project Ga0164243, IMG submission 108781) | Organic Plus compost microbial communities from Emeryville, California, USA - Original compost - Organic plus compost (OP) | ecosystem: Engineered > Solid waste > Mixed feedstock >...
GGAGTCCTCGGTCTCGGACTGCCAGTCGAGCAGCTCACGCAGCCAGAGGAGGTGGTTGTCGTCGGCTGGCCGGCCGGACGCCTTGCGGCCCGCGGCCTGCGCGACGCCGTCCTCCTTGTACTTCCAGTGGGCCGCGACACCGTACTCGGCACGACGGTGCATCGCATAGGTACGGATCTGCAGCTCGACGGCCTTGCCCTGCGGGCCCATGACCGTCGTGTGCAGCGACTGGTACATGTTGAACTTCGGGACCGAGATGTAGTCCTTGAACCGACCCGGGATCGGGTTCCAGCGCGCGTGCAGCACACCGAGCACGCCGTAGCAGTCGGCGACGCTGTCGACGAGGATGCGCACCCCGACGAGGTCGAAGATGTCGGAGAACTCGCGGCCGCGTACCAGCATCTTCTGGTAGATCGAGTAGTAGTGCTTCGGCCGCCCGGTGACCTTCGCCTTGAGCTTGGCGTGGCGCAGGTCGGACTCGACGTCGCCCACGACACGGTCGAGGAACTGCTCGCGGGACGGGGCGCGGTCGGCGACCAGGCGCACGATCTCGTCGTAGACCTTCGGGTGCAGGGTCGCGAACGAGAGGTCCTCCAACTCCCACTTGATGGTGTTCATGCCCAGTCGGTGGGCCAGCGGGGCGAAGATCTCGATGGTCTCGCGGGCGATCCGCTCCTGCTTGTCCTGACGCAGGTACCGCAGGGTGCGCATGTTGTGCAGTCGGTCGGCGAGCTTGATGACAAGCACCCGGATGTCGCGACTCATCGCGATGACCATCTTGCGGATGGTCTCGGACTGCGTCGAGTCGCCGTACTTGACCTTGTCGAGCTTGGTCACGCCGTCGACGAGGTGGACGACCTCGTCACCGAACTCGGCCTTGAGCTGGGCGAGCGTGTACGACGTGTCCTCGACCGTGTCGTGCAGCAGCGCCGCGCACAGCGTCGGCGCCGTCATGCCGAGCTCGGCCAGGATCGTGGCGACGGCCAGCGGATGGGTGATGTACGGGTCGCCGCTCTTGCGGGTCTGGCCCGCGTGCATCCGCTCGGCGATGTCGTATGCCTTCTGGATGGACGCAACGTCACCCTTGGGGTGGATCTCGCGGTAGACGCGCAGCAGCGGGTCGAGCACGGGGTTCTGGGAGCTGGTCTTGCCACCGATGCGGGCCAGCCGACTGCGCACCCGCGCAGAGGCAGGCGCCGTGTCACTCGCCTTGGGCTCTGCCGACTTCGGCGCGGCCTCGACCCGATCCACCACGTGTCCTCCTCGACTTCACACCAGTCTAGGCCTCAGACGTTCACGCCGGCTCACAACACCAGGCTGAGAAGCGTGGCCGCGGTGGCCAGGACGAGCGCCGCCACCAGGACGAGGGCGACGATGCGGACGTGGTGTTGGTTCATCAGGGGCTCCGGTCGTGGTGCTCAGTAGGAGTGCAGGGAGACGCAGCCGACGGCGCCGAGACGGTCGTGACCACCCAGGGCGGGCAGGTCGATGAGGACCAGGTTTCCGGCCACGGTGGCGCCCGCCTGCGCGACGAGCTCGCCGACGGCGGCCATCGTGCCCCCGGTGGCGAGGACGTCGTCGATGACCAGCACCCGATCGCCGGGACGAAGGGCGTCGGCATGCATCTCGACCATGGCCGTGCCGTACTCGAGGTCGTAGGAGACGCTGAGCCGGGCGCCGGGCAGCTTGCCCTGCTTGCGCACCGGGACGAAGCCCGCGCCGAGGCGCAGCGCGACGGCCGGAGCGAAGATGAACCCTCGCGCCTCGATGCCGATGACCGCGTCCACCGGGCCGCTCCCTGCGGCGCGCTCGACGAGGGCGTCGACGACCGCCGCAAGGCCGCCGGCATCGGCGATGAGCGGCGTGATGTCGCGGAAGGTCACACCCGGCTCGGGCCAGTCCGCGACCGGACGCACCAGACGGTCGATCAGCTCAGCGACATCGTTCACTCGTCGAGATCGATGTCGCACTCGGCCTTGGCGTGCTCGCTGATGTTCTGCGTCGCCTTGGTCACGTCGTCACTGTCGAGGTCCTCGAACGTGCTCCCGAGATCGTTGATCTTCGAAAGGTCAGCGCCCTCGGGGATCTTGCCACTCTGCATCTCGTCGAGGTCGGAGAGCGAGATGCCCGCGTCCTTGAAGGCTTCCTGGATCGTGGTCATCGCACCGTCGACTGTCTTCCAGTCGTCCGCCACCTTGTCGGGCGCAGCTTTGGCCAGATCGTGGAAGGCGTCGAACGCATCGTCGAAGCCGCCTGCGTCACCGGAGCTCAGTGCCTTGAAGTCGCTCTGCGCCGCCTTGACTTCCTTGCAGTAGGCATCAGTGTCGCCGTCACCGCCGCCGCCACACCCCGCCAGGCTCGCGCCGATGACCGCGATGCCCGCGAGTGTCAAAGAAAGCTTCATGTGTCTCCCCCATGCTCTGCTGTCGAGGGTCAAGCATCCCATGCGGCTCGGAGGTGCGTCAGCGCCCCTTGCCGCGCTTGGAGCGCGCCGTGCGTTTGGGCTGCGTCCGCCCGGCGGCGCCGGACGTGATCACCGGGCGGGACGGACGGGTCTCGTGAGCGGTCTCGACAACCGGGCCCTTGGCACGACGCTCGAGCACCTTGGCCGTGTGCGCCTTGACCGCAGGCTCGTAGCTCTTGAGCTGCGCCGCGATGGGGGTCGCGACGAAGATCGAGGAGTAGGTGCCGACTGCCATGCCCACGAAGAGCGCCAGCGCCAGGTCCTTCAGCGGACCCGTGCCGAGGACGAACACACCGACGAACAGCAATGCCCCCACCGGCAGCAGGGCCGTGATGGACGTGTTGATCGAGCGCACCAGCGTCTGGTTGACAGCCAGGTTGGCCTGCTCGACGTAGGTGCGGCTGTTCGAGCGCAGCACTCCCTTGGTGTTCTCGCGCACCTTGTCGAAGACGACGACGGTGTCGTAGAGCGAGTAGCCCAGGATCGTCAGCAGGCCTGTGACCGTCGCCGGCGTCACCTCGAACCCCGACCAGGCGTAGACGCCGGCCGTGATGACGAGGTCGTGCGCGAGCGCGACGATGCCGGCGACCGACATCCGCCACTCGCGGAAGTAGGCCCAGATGAACAGGACCACCAGGATCAGGAAGACGATGAGGCCGGTGAGTGCCTTCTTGGCCACCTGCTCACCCCATGACGGGCCGACCAGGTTCTGGCTGACCTCCGTGGCGCCGGCCTTGGTGAGGGCTTCCTCGATGGTCGCAGCCTGGTCGGGGCTGAGCGCCGCGGTCTGGATGCGGACGGCGCTGTCGCCCGACGTGGTGGCGATCGGGTCGCCGGCCTCGGGGACGTCGGCGTCGACGACCGCCTGGGTCATGGCCTCGACCGTGGCCGAGTTGTTCGTCTCGACCTGGGCGGTGAACTCGACGCCGCCGTCGAACTCGATGCCGAAGGAGAACCCCCGGACGAACACTCCCGCGATGGCGAGCACCATCACGATGGTGGAGATCGTGTACCAGAGCTTGCGTCGGCCGACGAAGTCGAACGAGACCCGCCCCTCGTAGAGGTCGTGTCCGAACGTGCTGAGCTTGCTCATCAGGCCTTTCCTCCTGTCGTACGACCGATCTCAGTGACCTTGCGATCGCCGATGCCCAGATGTTTGGCGTCGAACCCCGACAATCGATGCCCTTGGCCGAAGAACTTGGTACGAGCGAGCAGCGACACCAGCGGCTTGGTGAAGAGGAACACCACCACGACGTCGATCAGAGTGGTGAGACCCAGGGCGAAGGCGAACCCGCGCACCACCCCGATGGCGAAGATGAACAAGATGACCGCCGCCATGAACGAGACGGCATCGGCGGCCAGGATGGTGCTGCGAGCACGCTCCCAGCCACTCTCGACCGCCAGCCGCAAGGACTTGCCCTCACGCACCTCGTCACGGATGCGTTCGAACAGGACGATGAACGAGTCGGCGGTGATGCCGATCGCCACGATCAGGCCGGCGATGCCTGGCAGCGTCAGGGTGAAGCCCATCCCCTTGCCCAGCAGCAGCACGGCGCCGTAGGTGGTGAGACCTGCCACCAGCAGCGAGCCGATGACGACCAGCCCGAGCCCGCGGTAGTAGAGTAGGCAGTACACAACCACGAGCACGAGGCCGATGAGGCCGGCGATGATGCCGGCGTGCAGCTGCGAGCCAGCCAGTGACGGACCCTCGACCGACACCCCGTTGACCTCGAAGGTCAGCGGCAGCGCACCGTAGCGCAGCTGGTTCGCGAGGGCCTTAGAGGTCTCGGCCGTGAAGCCGCCGGAGATCTGCGACTTGCCGTTTGTGAAGTGTCCGTTGGTCGTCGGCGCGCTGAGCACCTCGCCGTCCAGGACGATTGCGAAGCGGCTCGTCTGGTCGGAGCCGGCAAGCTCCTGCGCGTAGAGCGCCTCGGTGACCTTGTCGAAGACCTTGGTGCCGTCGCCGCGCAGCGCGAGCGCCACCACCCAGGTGACGTTGCCTTGGGGGATCACGGCGTCGGCGCTCTTGATCTGGTTGCCCTCGATGATCGTGGGGCTGAGCACCATGACCTCGCCGGTCTTGACGTCGCAGGTGACGAGCGGCTTGGACGACACGTCGGCGACCTTGCCGACGGCCTCCGGGGTGCAGGCGAAGGCCGTGGCCTGTGCCTGCAATGCCGTCGCGGCATCGGCAAGGTTCGCCGGCAGCGTCGTCAGGCCCTGCGTCTCGGCGGCGATCATCTGGTCGAGAGTGAGCTTGCTCCAGTCGGCGTCGTCGATGGTCTTCTGCGTGGCCGCGGGATCGGCCGGAGCCGCTCCGCCACCGTTCGTGGAGGCCCAGAGCAGACGGAAGCGCAGCTGGGCGGTGCGGCCGACCTCGTCGACGATGCCGCCACGATCTTCGCCCGGCACCTCGATGATGACCTGGTTGCCACCCTGTGTGGTGACCTCGGCCTCGCTCACGCCCGTGGCGTTGACACGCTGGTCGATGATGTCGCGGGCCTGCGAGAGCTTCTCATCGGTGACGTCGCCGGACGTCGCCTCGGCCTGCAGGGTGATGCGGGTGCCGCCCTGGAGGTCGAGCCCGAGGCGCGGCTTCCAGGTGCTCTCACCCTTGTCGTTGGATAGCCCGGTGAGTGCCACCAAGGCGAAGAGCGCCACAACGAGCGCCATGAACAGCAGCAGCGTGCGGCGGGCCTTCGAGACGGTGCGCGAGGAGGAGCGGGCCATCACTCGTCATCCCCCTCAACCACGGGCTCCTCGGGGATGATGCGCGCGACACCCTGCCGATGCACCGTGATGACGGTGTTGTCGGCGATGCGGACGTCCAGGGTCTCGTCGCCGATCGAGACGATCGTGCCGAAGATCCCGCTGCCGAGCATGATCCGGGTGCCGGGCACCAAGGACCTCTGGGTCTCGGCGGCCTGGCGCGAACGCGTGCGCGTCGGGCGGACGACAACCAGCCAGAAGACGACAACGAGCAGGATGATGGGCAGGAACTCGACCCAGTTAGACACGTGGATACTCCAGGTTGACGTCAATGAGCCCGCTGGCGCGCGCGGGCCTGGCGGTAGGCCATCGGGAAGTCTAGCCCCAGGTTCTCGGTCAGATCACCGGGCGCCGCACCGAGTCACACCGTGTCGTCGAGAGTGGGTTGGTCGAACACCGTCGGTGGTTCCAGACCGACGTGCCGCCATGCCGCCGGCGTTGCCACACGACCCCTCGGGGTGCGGGCGAGGAAACCGAGCCTCACCAGGAACGGCTCGGCCAGCTCCTCAACCGTCTCGCGCTCCTCGCCCACCGCCACGGCCAGCGTCTGGATGCCCACCGGGCCCCCGGCGAAGCTGCCGCACAGGGCCGTCAGCACCGCCCGGTCAAGACGGTCGAGCCCGAGCGCGTCGACCTCGTAGAGCGCCAGGGCCTCACCTGCGGACGTCTCGTCGAGCACTCCCCCGGCACGGATCTCGGCATAGTCGCGCACCCGCCGCAGCAGCCGGTTGGCGATGCGTGGGGTGCCACGCGAGCGTGAGGCGATCTCGCGACCGCCGGCATCGGTAATGTCGAGACCCAGCAGCCGGGCGGAGCGGTCGACGATGCGGTGCAGCTCGGAGGCCTCGTAGTAGTCGAGTTGGGCGGTGAAGCCGAAGCGGTCGCGCAACGGGCTGGGAAGCAGTCCCGCCCGGGTGGTGGCGCCGACGGCGGTGAACGGCGGGATCTCGAGCGGGATGGCGGTGGCGCCGGGGCCCTTGCCGACGATGACGTCGACGCGGAAGTCCTCCATCGCCATGTAGAGCAGCTCTTCGGCCGGCCGCGACATCCGGTGGATCTCGTCGATGAAGAGCACATCACCCTCGTTGATGCCCGAGAGGATGGCCGCGAGGTCGCCGGCATGCTGGATGGCGGGACCGCTCGTGATGCGCAGCGGGGCCGACAGCTGGTGGGCGATGATCATCGCGATGGTGGTCTTGCCGAGCCCCGGGGGGCCGGACAGGAGCACGTGATCGGGTGCACGTCCCCGGGCCAGCGCGGCCTCGAGCATGAGCGAGAGCTGCTCTCGAACCCGCTCCTGGCCGATGAGCTCGTCAAGGGTGCGCGGTCGCAGGGCTGCCTCGAAGGCGCGCTCCTCGGGAGCGGCCGAGACTGCCACCGCGTCCAGCTCGTGATCGATCTCGTAGTCGTCCATCAGCGGGCCTTCGACAAGGAGCGCAGCGCATCACGCAGGATCGTGGAGACGTCGATGTCGGCGCCGGGCTCGAGCCCGGCACCCACCGTCTCGACGGCACGGTCGGCGTCGCGTGCCGACCAGCCGAGGCCGAGCAGCGCCTCGAGCACCTGCTCGCGCCAGGCGCCCACGGAGGCGGGCACCTGCGCCGTGGCGACGCCGACCCTGTCCTTGAGCTCGACGACGATGCGCTCGGCGCCCTTGCGCCCGATGCCGGGCACCGAGGTGAGCGCGGCGAAGTCGCTGGTGGCGATGGCATGGCGGAGCCGCTCGGGCTCGAGCACGGCAAGCATCGCCTGGGCGACCTTGGGGCCGATGCCGCTGGCCGTCTGCACGAGCTCGAACATGTCGCGCTCGTCGGCATCGGCGAACCCGTAGAGGGTCATGGAGTCCTCGCGCACGACCATGGACGTCGCGAGCTGCGCCTCCTGGCCGACGCGCAGCCGCGCGATCGTGCCCGGGGTGCAGAAGACCTGGTAGCCGAGACCGCCGACATCGACGACCGCGGCGGTGAGCGTGACGGCGGCGACCGGACCGCGGACGAAGACGATCATCGGGCTGCCGCCTTGGCGACGGCCGCCGCGAGGCGGTCGCTGGCACCCCCGCGCCAGATGTGGCAGATCGCGAGGGCCAGGGCGTCGGCGGCATCCGCCGGCTTGGGAGCCTCGGTGAGCCTCAGCAGCCGCGTGACCATCTGCGTGACCTGCGCCTTGTCGGCACGGCCACTGCCCGTGACAGCAGCCTTGACCTCGCTGGGGGTGTGCAGATGGACGGGGATGCCGCGCCGCGCCGCCACGAGCATCGCCACACCGCTGGCCTGGGCCGTGCCCATGACGGTGCGCACGTTGTGCTGGCTGAAGACCCGCTCCACGGCGACGACGTCGGGGCGGTGCTGGGCGATGAGGGCGTCGAGCGACTGCTCGAGCAGATGCAGCCGGCGTGCGATGTCGAGGTCGGGCGGGGTGCGCACGACGCCGACGTCGAGCATCAGGAGCGGGCGGCCGACCGAGCCCTCGACCAGACCGGTGCCGCACCGTGTGAGGCCGGGGTCGATGCCCAGTACCTTCATCGCTGCTCCTGCACGTCCGAACGCATGTTCGACAGCCTAGTAGACGAGGCCGTCACGGTCGGCACGACGCGCCGACTACTCGACCTGGGCCATGACCTCGTCGGACGCCTCGAAGTTGGCGAAGATGTTCTGGACGTCGTCGCAGTCCTCGAGCGCGTCGATCAGACGGATGATCTTCGTGGCCGCGTCGACATCGACCTCGACGGTCATCGAGGGCACGAACGAGGCCTCGGCCGAGTCGTAGTCGAGGCCGGCCTCCTGCAGCGCCGTGCGCACGGCGACGAGGTCGGTGGCCTCGCTGATGATCTCGAAGGAGCCGTCGAGGTCGTTGACCTCCTCGGCACCGGCGTCGAGCACCGCGCCGAGCACGTCGTCCTCGTTCGTCTCGCCACCCTCCTGCTCGGCCGGCACGAGCACGACGCCCTTGCGGGCGAACATGTAGGCCACCGAGCCGGGGTCGGCCATCGTCCCGCCGTTGCGGGTCATGGCCGTGCGCACCTCCATGGCCGCACGGTTCTTGTTGTCGGTGAGGCACTCGATGAGCATCGCGACGCCACCGGCCGCATAACCCTCGTACATGATCGTGGTGTAGTCGACACCCGCACCGTCGAGACCGCCGCCGCGCTTGACCGCACGGTCGATGTTGTCGTTGGGTACCGACGACTTCTTGGCCTTCTGGATGGCGTCGTACAGCGTGGGATTGCCGCTGGCATCGGGGCCGCCGGTTCGGGCGGCGACCTCGATGTTCTTGATGAGCTTGGCGAACATCTTGCCGCGCTTGGCATCGACGACAGCCTTCTTGTGCTTGGTGGTCGCCCACTTGGAGTGGCCTGACATCGGCAGTCCTTCCCTACGAGTTCACAACGAGGTCAACGAAGTAACGGTGGATGCGGTCGTCGTCGCCCACCTCGGGGTGGAACGACGTCGCCATCACGGCGCCTTGCTGAACCGCCACGATTCTACCGGCGGCTTCGCCCGACGGCACCGTGGCGAGCACCTCCACGTCAGGGCCGATCGTCTCGACCCATGGCGCCCGGATGAAGACGGCATGGACGGGGTCGGCGAATCCGTCGAAGTCGAGGTCGCCCTCGAAGGAGTCGACCTGGCGGCCGAAGGCGTTGCGGCGCACGGTGATGTCGAGGCCGCCGAGCGTCTGCTGGTCGCTCGTCCCGTCCAGGATGCGGTCGGCGAGCATGATCATGCCGGCACAGGTGCCGAACGTCGGCATCCCGCTCTTGACGCGCTCGACGAGCGGCTCGAACAGCTCGAAGGTGCGGGCGAGCTTGTACATGGTCGTCGACTCGCCGCCGGGCAGCACGAGGGCGTCGCACCGGGCGAGCTCCTCGGGGCGGCGGACGCCCAGCGTCTCGACCCCGAGCGCCTCGAGCGCGAGGAGGTGCTCACGCACGTCTCCTTGCAGCGCGAAGACGCCGATGGTCGGGGTGGATGTCACCGGGACAGCGTACTGACGTGCACGTGCCTGCGTGACGACGGTGGCGGCGACCGGACGACCTTCGCCGTCGGCACCGCCACCGTCGCTCCCTCTCGGACTCCCTCCCGATAGGGATCACGGGGTCGGACGCTCATCATGAGCGCCAACCGGTGGGTGAGCTCGTCAGCCGACGAAGCTCACTCCCTCTCCGCACAGGGCCCCATGCGAGGCACTCCCATACCTCGAACTCCCTGCACCCCCCATTGTGCTCCCCAACCGGTCATCACCGAAAGCTGAACACGGCTAGCTACACGCAGTGCCCAGTCCGAGGGCCCGTGTCTTCGCTGTTCGTGCCACCGAAGTGTTCGACAGCCAAGACTGCACACCAGTCGGAAAAGCGCGCACGGTCACCGTGACGGTGACCGCGCCGAGGTTGCCCAGCAATGGTGAGGTCATGTCGTACGTGGTCGCCGTCGTGGTGGTGTTGATCAAGGAGGTTCCGTTGGAGTGGACGACACTCACTTGGTAGCTGTAGTTGGCCCCGGCGCTCGTCCACGTGATGTGCGCCGTCGAGAACGCACCCACGATTCCGCCGGTCTCGTTGCAATCGATGTTGGTAGGGCCAGGCACCGTCAGGCCCGTGAAGCTTCCGGTGGTCATGTCGGAGCTGTCGGTGAAGCTGGCCATGGTCGACCGCGGCGCGGCGCCCACGGCGGAGCCGATGCCTACGACGGCGATGACGGCCAGCGCGGTGGCCTTGCGCACCCCGCCCCCGCGAGACCCGCCGCGCTTCCGCGAGCTGACCACCACGAAGCCGATGCACGCGACCAAGACCCCGCCCACGAAGATGCCGATCGGACCGGTCGCCCAGCCCACGGCGTAGCCCGCGTACGGGATCGAGAACAGCACCCGGTCGGCCGACGAGACCGGATAGGTCTCGGCATCGGTGACGCCGTTCGCATCACCCTTCAAGGTGAGCTCCACCTGCGAGCCGAAGGGCTGCAGCGACTCGACCCGGTGGGTGACGCGCACGCCCGCGCGGTTCGTGACGCTGACGATGTCGCCGACGCCGATCTCGCTGGCGGGCACCTCCTTGGCGACGGCGAGCGCGCCCGTCTCGATGGTCGGTGACATCGAGCCCGAGCGGAAGACCAGCGGCGTGAGCCCGAAGATCGCTGCCGCAGCAGCCGTCAGCAGGCAGAACACACCGAGCGCGGCCCCGACGTTGAGCAGCGTCTCGCGCCAAAACCTCGCGGTGCGCACGTGGCCACGGGCCTTGCGGGACCCGCTCACGAGACAGCCTGGGTCGCGGCGAACGCGAACGACAAGGACCCGACCTTGCCCTGGTTCGTGTTGCCGGCGCCGGACGCAACACCGACCACGACACACACCGCCTGCGACGAACCGGCCTCGACCCGCTGCGCTGTCGTGAGCAGGCTCTTGGTGGTGCCGTCGATGGACTGCTCCGTTCCGAGGGCAGCACCTGAGCAGCTGTCCGTCTGCGGGTAGGTCGTGTCGGCGGTGACTGTGCCTGCGTAGAACTGCACGGTCAGGGCGCTGTCGGCGAACCCGTAGGCCGGGCTCGCCCCCTTGGCCACCGTCGCCGTGTAGGTGAAGGGCGGGTTGCCCACGTTGTTGACGCTGAGGCTGAACGCCTTGCGCTCACCCGGCGAGAGCGCCGTGGCACTGGTTCCGCCCCAGGTGATCGCGGTGTTCGCGTACCCGATGTCGGTTCCTTGAGCATTGCTGGTGTTCAGGCGCAGGTCCATGGCCCCACCAGTAAAGCTGCCGGACGTCATCACGGCCTCGTCGGCCCAGTAGGCCATCGTGCTGGTGGCACCGAAGCCGAGGACGATGCCCAGGCTCAGCACCGCCCGCACGGGCACTCGTCCGGTGTCGCGATGGCTAGACATGGATCGCCCCCTCCTCGTCATGACGAGCTCACCTCCTCCGTTCGTCGTGTCTGGCGACGGTCTCGGAAGGCTCCGATGAACATCGCCCCTGCGTAGAGAGAAAGCCCTGAGACCACCACGGCCATCACGGTCGTGCGCTGCTGACCGGACACCAGCGTGTTGACCCGTCCGAGGTAGGGGACGGAGTACCAGAGGCGGCCCTTGATCTGGGTCTCCCTGACCGGCAGGGCATCCATGACGGAGTTCGCGTCTCCTTGCGTCCTGAGCACGCGCTCCCCGCCAAGGGTGCTCCCGACGGAGACGACTCGGTGGGTCACGACCTCCGGCTCCCCTGACCTCAGCTGATAGGTGACGATGTCGCCCACGGCGATGGCGTCGACGTCCACGGGTCTGACCACCACCAGCGTTCCTGGCGGACGATCCGGACGCATCGAGCCGGTGAGCACCGTGTAGGGCGTCGCTCCCCCGAGCCGCGGAACGACCACAGCAACGGCGAGCACACCCGCAAGGACCACGATCACGGTCCAGCCGACGACATGGCTCAGCACCCGACGCCCCGAGCGGCGTCGCGATGCGGAGACGGAATGCCTTGCCTTCATGGGCACCTGGTGCCAGGGTCAGCGGGTCGCGGACCGGCCGCTCAGCTGCTGTGGGTCTGGATCGCGGTGATCGCGATCGCGCTCAGGGCCGTCGCGACGTCCTGCGAGTCGTTGTCGGCGCCGGTCGTCGGATCAGGTGTCGACAGCGTGCCGTACGGGAAGTCCACCGTGATGGTGGCCTGGATGTTGTAGACGCCTGCGGCGGTGATGGGTGCATACACCTCGGTGTCGACGGTGAAGGTGGCATCGGCGTCGAGCTCGTCGGCCAGCGGACCGGTGGCCAGCTCCGTGTCGTCGATGTCGAGCGTGGCGCCGATGTGGTCGCCTGTCGCGGTCAGCGTCAGGTCGCACACCTGGCTGATCGAGTCACCGGGAACCACGAGCGTGGTCTCGGGATCGTAGAGCGCCCCACCGTCGAGCAACCAGCCGTCGCCACAGTCCGGCGTGCTGAGGACGAGCTTTCCGGCGTTGATGTCGCCGCCCGCGATCGTGGCGTCGTCGCTCCAGTAGGCCAGCGTCCCCGCTCCGCCGACCAGCAGCACCGCTGCTGCTCCGACCGCGAGGGCGCCCTTGGTGGTCTTGTTCATGACATTCTCCCCATGCCTGATGGCACCGCGGATGACCGAGGCGCCGGTTGTGTGATGTGTCTCCCGCGGTCAGTATCCGACGAAAAAATCAAGTGATGTCGTTAATGACAGTTAAACCACCCGAAGGGACGGGATGGGGGGTAGCTACGGGCCATCTGGAACACGAACGCCGCCCCTCCAAGAGGAGAGACGGCGTTCGGATGCTGGTAGGAAGTGACTACCAGCCACGCTCGGCGAGCCGGTGCGGCTCGGGGATGTCGTCGACGTTGATGCCGACCATCGCCTCGCCGAGCCCGCGGGAGACCTTGGCCAGGACGTCGGGGTCGTCGAAGAAGGTGGTGGCCTTGACGACCGCCGCAGCGCGCTCGGCCGGGTTGCCCGACTTGAAGATGCCCGAGCCCACGAAGACACCCTCGGCGCCCAGCTGCATCATCATCGCCGCGTCGGCGGGGGTGGCGATGCCGCCGGCGGTGAACAGCACCACGGGCAGCTTGCCCGCGAGGGCGACCTCCTTGACGAGCTCGTACGGCGCCTGCAGCTCTTTGGCCGCGACGAACAGCTCGTCCTCGGGGAGGTTCTGCAGGTGACGGATCTGCTGGCGGATCTGCCGCATGTGCGTCGTCGCGTTCGACACGTCGCCCGTGCCAGCCTCGCCCTTGGAGCGGATCATCGCCGCGCCCTCGGTGATGCGGCGCAGCGCCTCGCCCAGGTTGGTGGCTCCGCACACGAACGGAACCGTGAAGGCCCATTTGTCGATGTGGTTGGCGTAGTCGGCCGGGGTCAGCACCTCGGACTCATCGATGTAGTCGACACCCATCGACTGCAGGATCTGCGCCTCGACGAAGTGCCCGATGCGGGCCTTGGCCATGACCGGGATGGAGACGGCCTCGATGATGCCGTCGATCAGGTCGGGGTCGCTCATGCGGGCCACACCGCCCTGCGCACGGATGTCGGCGGGCACACGCTCGAGCGCCATGACGGCGACGGCGCCGGCGTCCTCGGCGATCTTGGCCTGCTCGGCGTTGACGACGTCCATGATGACGCCGCCCTTCAACATCTCGGCCATGCCGCGCTTCACGCGGGAGGTGCCGGTCTGCTCTTCAGTCACGGGAGTTCCTTCATCGAGGTTGGTTCAACATCAAGTTTACGTCCTGCGGGCGCCCATGCCCGGCACGGCGTCAGTCGGAGGGATCGGGCGGAGCCACGGCCTGGCGGTGCACGATCATCATGCGCTGCACCACAGTGATCAGGCTCGCCGCGGCCAGCGCCCAGAGCGTGATCTCGCGCAGGAAGGGAAGATCGAGCAGGCCGGAGAACCCGGTCATGACCAGGATGGACACGAGCCGGTCGGACCGCTCGGCGATGCCACCCTTGGCCTGCATGCCGAGCGCCTCCGCACGAGCACGCGCGTAGGACGTCAACGAGCCGAGCACCAGGCAGGCCAGGCTCAGGCACAGATAGAGCTTCGGCTCGCCCAGGTCGGCCTCCGCCTTGGACGAGGCGTAGTAGAGCACGAGCCCGCCGAAGATGGCGGCGTCGCCGACCCGGTCGAGCGTCGAGTCGAGGAAGGCGCCCCAACGCGACGACTGGCCCGAGCTGCGGGCCATGTAGCCGTCCATGATGTCGGAGAACACGAACGCCGTGACGACCATGACACCGACGAAGAACTGACCGCGCGGAAAGAACCACAGCGCACCGGCGCTCACGCCGAGCGTGCCGACGATGGTGACCCAGTCGGGCTTGACCCCGATGCGCAGCAGGAAGTCGGCCAGCGGCGCCCAGACGTTCGTCCAGAACTGGCGGAAACGTTCGAGCATCAGTCCTCGATCCAGGCTTCGGCGAACAGCCGGCGGGTCTCGTCGAGCAGCTGGGGCAGCACCTTTGTCTGTCCGATCACCGGCATGAAGTTGGCGTCGCCTCCCCATCGCGGGACGACGTGCTGGTGCAGGTGCGCAGCGATGCCCGCACCCGCGACGTCGCCCTGGTTCATGCCCAGGTTGAAGCCGTGCGGCGAGCTGACGGTGCGAACGGTGCGCATCGCCTGCTGTGTCAGCGCCGCGACCTCGCCGGTCTCGGCAGCCGTGAGGTCGGTGTAGTCGGCCACGTGGCGGTAGGGGCACACCAACAGGTGCCCGGAGTTGTACGGATAGAGGTTGAGGACGACGTAGGCCGCCTCGCCCCGGCGCACGATGAGACCGCCGGCGTCGGTCGAGGACGGGATGCGGCAGAACGGGCACTCGGCGGCGTCGGAGGACGCCGGCTTGTTCTCGCCCTTGATGTAGGCGATGCGGTGCGGGGTCCAGAGTCGCTCGAGCGCGTCGGGCTCGCCGACCCCGGACTGCTGAGCGTCGGTCACACCTGCACCCGCTGGCGGACGGCCTCGACGACTCGTGAGACGGCGTCGTCGAGCGAGACCCCGTTCTCCTGGTCGCCGCTGCGGTAGCGGAAGGAGACCGCGCCAGCCTCGATGTCCTGGTCACCCGCGATCAGCATGAACGGGATCTTCTGCAGCTGCGCGTTGCGGATCTTCTTCTGCATGCGCTCGTCGGAGTCGTCGACCTCGACGCGGATGCCGAGGCCCTTGAGCCGCGTGGCGAGCTCGTACAGGTAGTCGGCGTGCCGCTCTGCCACCGGGATGCCGACGACCTGGACCGGGGCGAGCCACGGCGGGAAGGCGCCGGCGTAGTGCTCGACGAGCACACCCATGAACCGCTCGATCGAGCCGAACTTCGCCGAGTGGATCATGACAGGTTGCTGGCGGGTGCCATCGGCCGCGACGTACTCCAGGTTGAAGCGTTCGGGCGACGGCATGTTGAAGTCGTACTGCACGGTGCCCATCTGCCAGGTGCGACCGATCGCGTCGCGCGCCTGCACCGAGACCTTGGGGCCGTAGTAGGCCGCTCCCCCGGGATCGGGCACGGTCTCCAGGCCGGACTCCGCGCACACGTCCTCGAGGACCTTGGTCGCGATGGCCCATTCCTCGTCCGAGCCGATGAACTTGTCCTTGGAGGCGTCGCGGGTCGACAGCTCGAGGTAGAAGTCGTCGATGCCGAAGTCACGCAGCAGACTCAGCATGAAGTTCAGCAGGTGCCTGACCTCGCCCGGCGCCTGCTCCGGCGTGACGTACGAGTGCGAGTCGTCCTGGGCGAACCCGCGCACACGGGTGAGCCCGTGGATGACACCGGACTTCTCGTTGCGGTAGACGTGGCCGAACTCGAACAGCCGTAGCGGCAGCTCCCGGTACGACCGCTGCCTCGAACGGAAGATCAGGTTGTGCATGGGGCAGTTCATGGCCTTGAGGCGGTAGTCGCCGCCGTCGACCTCGAGCGCCGGGAACATGCCCTCGCCGTAATAGGGCAGGTGACCGGAGGTGTAGAACAGCCCCTCCTTGGCGATGTGGGGGGTGCCGACGTACTCGAAGCCCTCCTCGATGTGCCGACGGCGGACGTAGTCCTCCATCTCACGCTTGACGACGCCGCCCTTGGGGTGGAACACCGGCAGGCCCGAACCGATCTCGTCGGGGAAGCTGTAGAGGTCGAGCTCGGTGCCGAGGCGGCGGTGGTCGCGACGCTGGGCCTCCTCGATGCGATGCAGATGGTCGTCCAGGGCCTCCTTGGTCTCCCAGGCCGTGCCGTAGACGCGCTGCAGCTGCTTGTTCTTCTCGTTGCCACGCCAGTAGGCGGCCGCCGAGCGCATGAGCTTGAAGGCCGGGATGCGCTTGGTGGTGGGCAGGTGGGGGCCGCGGCAGAGGTCGGTCCAGACCACGGATCCGTCGCGCTTGAGGTTGTCGTACATCGTCAACCCGCCCTCGCCGACCTCCACGCTGGCTCCCTCGGCGGCATCGCCGGCGGCGGACTTCAGCCCGATGAGCTCGAGCTTGTAGGGCTGGTCGGCCAGCTCTTCGCGAGCGGCGTCGTCGCTGATGTCGCGCCGGTCGAACTTCTGACCCTCCTTGATGATCTTGCGCATGCGCGACTCGATCTTCTCGAGGTCCTCGGGCTTGAACGGCTCGGCCACGTCGAAGTCGTAGTAGAAGCCGTCGGTGATCGGCGGGCCGATGCCGAGCTTCGCCTCGGGGAACAGGTCCTGCACGGCCTGGGCCATCACGTGCGCGGTGGAGTGACGCAGGATGTCGCGCCCGTCGGGCGAGTCGATGGCGACCGGCTCGACCTCGTCCGCCTCGGCGAGGTCGGAGGCGAGGTCCTTGAGCGCGCCGCCGATGCGCGCGGCGATGACGTCGGGCTCGTCGGCGAAGAGCTGCCAGGCCTTCGTGCCGGCCTCGACGGTGCGTTCTTCGCGCTGGCCGGCACGGATGATGGCGATCTTCTGCTCTGACACGAGAAACCTCTTCGGTTGCGGGTGGCCCCTACGACTGGGTCACGCTCTTCGCCCCGATGCTACCGAAGTGGCGCATCCCGCCAGCGATGACAGGCTGGAGACATGCCTGACTATCGACTGACCGACGAGCTCGGAGGCGTCGTCGAGACGACGACGCTCGACGATGACCGCGAGGCCCTCGCCTGGCACGCCTCGCGTCCCTTTCGCCAGCCCACCGTCACGGCGGCCGAGGGGCGAGGGCTGCGCCTCGAGCGGCTCAAGGACGGCACGTGGGTGCACCTCCAGACGTTCGGCACGATCGAGACGAACTGAGACTGCCGCTCGTCGCAGCTACTCAGGCTGCTCGGGGAGGCCCCGGCGCACCCGGGCTGCGTTGTACTCGTGGATGAGGTTGCGGTCGTAGGTCTCGGTCCAGTCCTTCGGCAGCGACTTCCAGGCGCTGCCGATGTCAAGCCTCGAAGCGCGCTGCAGGCGCTCGGCCGCGACCACGTCGGCATGGAAGAGCGTGTTCTCCTCGGTGTCGAGCTCGGAGACCACGCGGCCCTCGACGTAGCTGTGGGCGTCCAGCAGGATCGGCGAGCCGGTGACACCTTGCTTGGTGTCGAACTCGGCGATCTTGTCGGCGTCACGCCCCGATCGGCCGCCCAGGCCCATGATGATGGCGAGCGACTTGGCCAGCACGTCCCCTTCGCCGTCGGCGAGCAGGTGCATCGCGAAGACACCGGACTCCTTGACCAGGTCGTGCGTGAGGTTGCGCTTGGCGAGGCTGATCTGCACACGCGGCGCCTCGTACAGGACGCTTCCGGAGCCGGCCGACAGCGAGATCAGCCCGTTGACCCGCTCTCCCGTGCGAGTCGTGATGGCCACGGGATAGGGACGCAGGCCACCGAGAATCGCTGAGGCGGACTTGAGGTCAATAGTCATACGATTCTCCTGAAGACGAGGTGGATGCCCACCCTCTCACGCGACAGACCGTCACGGGAGAAGCCGCGCGAACTTGGGTACGCCTACAAGATGACCATCACCGCACTGCCTCTCTCCCAGCAGGACGCGCAGACGCTTGACGCATACTGGCGAGCCGCGAACTACCTGTCGGTGGGCCAGATCTACCTGACTGCCAACCCCCTGCTCACCGAGCCCCTGCGCCCGGAGCACGTCAAAAGGCGTCTGCTCGGCCATTGGGGCACGACTCCCGGGCTCAATCTGATCTATGCGCACCTGAACCGGGTCATCGCGACGAGAGCCCAGGAGATGCTTCTCATCACAGGCCCCGGACATGGCGGCCCGGCGATCGTGGCGAACTCCTGGCTCGAAGGCAGCTGGACGGAGGCCTACCCGTCGGTAGGGCGCGACGAGCGGGGCATGCGCACTCTGTTCCGCCAGTTCTCCTACCCCCGCGGCATACCGAGTCACGTCGCACCGGACGTCCCTGGGTCGATCCACGAGGGAGGCGAGCTGGGCTACTCCCTCGCGCATGCCTTCGGCGCAGCCTTCGACAACCCGCAGCTCACGGTGGCCTGCGTGACCGGTGACGGTGAGGCAGAGACCGGTCCATTGGCGACGAGCTGGCACTCCCGACGCTTCTGCGACTTGCGTCGCGACGGCCGCGTCCTGCCGATCCTCCATCTCAACGGCTACAAGATCGCGAACCCGACGGTGCTGGCACGGATGAGCGAGAACGATCTGACCAGCATGCTGCAAGGACTCGGATGGGAACCACGATTCGTGGAGAGCGACGGACGAAGCCTCTCGATCCATCGGGACCTGGCCCACGCACTTGACGGCTCCCTCGACGACTTCGACGAGCTTCAGGCACGCGCCGCTGGCGGCGAAGGACTCCAAGACCAACGCTGGCCGATGATCGTGCTCCGGACGCCGAAGGGACTCACTGGACCCGAGACAGTCGACGGGCAGCCGGTCGAGGGCACGTGGAGGTCCCACCAGGTGCCGCTCGCCGACGTCCATGATGACGAGGAACGCCTACGGGCACTCGAAGCCTGGATGCGCAGCTACCGCCCCGATGAGCTGTTCGACGGCGACGGTGTGCCGGTGGAGGCGATCATGGGGTTCGTCCCGTCGCCGCAGCTCCGCCTCGGGTCGAGCCCCCATGCCAACGGCGGCCGACTCACCCAGGACCTGGTGCTGCCGGACGTCGGTGATCACGCCGTCGCGGTGGACGTGCCAGGGGGCAGCCTGGACTCCCCTGCCGTGGCGGCGGGCACCTACCTTCGGGACGTCTTCGCGCTGAACGACGCCACCTCGAACTTTCGGCTCTTCGGTCCTGACGAGATCGCCTCGAACAAGCTCGACGCAGTGTTCGAGCAGACCGATCGTGCGTGGAGCCTGGCTGCACTGCCCACGGACGAGGGCCTAGGCCCCGACGGGCGCGTGATGGAGGTGCTGTCGGAGCATCTGTGCCAGGGCTGGCTCGAGGGCTACCTACTGACTGGACGCCACGGGGTGTTCTCGTGCTACGAGGCATTCGTGCACATCGTGGACTCCATGCTCAACCAGCACGCCAAGTGGCTCAAGGCCTCGAGACAGCTGGACTGGCGACGGGAGATCCCGTCGCTCAACTACCTTCTGACATCCCATGTGTGGCGGCAGGACCACAACGGCTTCTCCCATCAGGATCCCGGGTTCATCGACCATGTCGTCAACAAGAAGGCGGAGACCATCCGGGTGTACCTGCCGCCGGACGCCAACACGCTGCTGTGGACCCTGGACCACTGCCTGCGCAGCCGACACCTGGTGAACGTGATTGTGGCAGGCAAGCACCCGCAGCACTCGTGGCTGGATGCCGAGCAGGCCGGACTGCACGCCGTGCGCGGCATCGGCCTGTGGGAGTGGGCCTCCAACGACGATGGCGATCCCGATGTGGTCCTCGCGTGCGCCGGCGACGTGCCGACCGTGGAGACGTTGGCTGCCGTCTCGCTCCTGCGAGAACATCTTCCAGACCTGCGCTGTCGGGTCGTCAACGTCCTCGACCTCATGCGCCTGCAGCAGCCCGGTGAACACCCACACGGGTTGCGTGATGAGGAGTTCGACGCACTGTTCACCGCTGACAAGCCGGTGATCTTCGCCTATCACGGGTATCCCTGGCTCATCCACCGCCTGACCTACCGCCGCACCAATCACAACAACCTTCACGTGCGCGGATACGTCGAGGAGGGAAGCACGACCACGCCGTTCGACATGGTCGTGCGCAATGACATGGATCGCTACCACCTGGTGATGGACGTCATCGACCGCGTTCCTGCCCTCGCCGAGCGAGCTGTCGCCACACGCCAGCACATGGTGGACATGCGCACCAGACACGCCGCCCACATCGTGGACCACGGCATCGACCTGCCCGAGGTGACCGACTGGCGATGGTCCGCATGAGCATCCTCGTGGTGAACGTCGGGTCCTCGAGTCTCAAGCTGGATGTCGTCGCGGACGACGACACCGTCCTCGAGAGCGCGCATCTCTCCTCGTGGGACGGCGACGTCGTGTCCATCGCGACGATCATCTCCAGATGCGCGCCTGCCGCAGTAGGCCACCGTGTGGTCCATGGCGGAGCCTCCTTTCGCCAAGCACAGCTACTCGACGGTGCAGCCATCGAGAGCATCGAGGCGCTCAGCCCACTTGCGCCCCTGCACCAGCCCCGGGCGCTTGCAGGCATCCACGCCGCGATGGACGCGGCACCACACCTCCCGCACGTGGCCTGTTTCGACACGGGGTTCCACTCGACGCTCCCCGACAAGGCGGTGCTCTACGCCGTGCCCCGGGACTGGATCGAGCGGCTCGGCGTCCGCCGCTACGGATTTCACGGGCTCTCACACGCCTATGTCGCCGAACGCGCCGCCGCCATGCTCGGCAAGGACGCCCATGAGCTGCGCATCATCAGCTGCCATCTGGGCTCGGGGGCCTCGCTGTGCGCGATCGACCATGGGGAATCGGTCGACACCACCATGGGCATGACACCGCTGGAAGGGCTCGTGATGGGCACCCGGTCCGGCAGCATCGATCCCGGCATCATCTCCTGGCTGCACTCCGAGCAGAGGCTTCCGGTGTCCTCAATCATCGAGGAGCTCGAGCTGCGCTCAGGCCTCCTCGGCCTGGCTGGAAGCACCGACCTCGACGAGCTCCTCCACAGCGCGGAGCCTCATGCCCGCCAGGCGACCGAGATCTATGTGCATCGTCTCTGCGCCGCCATCGCGGCCATGGCGGCCTCGATGGCGGGGTTCGACGTTCTCGTCTTCACCGGTGGCGTCGGCGAAAACGTCCCCCGTCTCCGAGGGCTCGTCGCCCACCGCCTCTCCTTCCTCGGCGTCCAGATCGACGGGGACGTCAACGAGGGCGTCGAGGGCGACACTGACATCACCGCCGAGGACGCCGTTTGCTCGACACTCGTCGTCGCAGCCCGTGAAGATCTGCGTATTGCGGCGGAGACTCGCGCCGTTCTCGCCGTGGGATAGGTTCAGTCATGATGAACCCGTCCATCGCACTGGTCACCGGAGCCGCTGGCGGCATCGGACGCGCTGTCACACAGAGCCTCTCGTCTACCGGATACACGGTGATAGGCACCGACCTCTCAGCCGAGGATGACGTCCGCGCCCTCGACGTCACCGATCCCGCTGCGGTCGAGTCACTGCTCGCCGACATCGAGTCCGAGGAGGGTCCGATCGAGGTGCTGGTCAGCTGTGCCGGCGTGCTGTGCCACCAACCGGCTCTCGAGACGAGCCACTCCGCGTGGAGCTCGACCTTCGCGGTCAACACCACCGGCGTGTTTACCATGGCGACGGCGGTCGCGCGACGCATGGTGCCGCGTGCTCGCGGCTCCATCGTCACGGTGGCCTCGAACGCGGGTCGTCTCCCCCGGCACGGCATGGCCGCCTACGGCGCCTCCAAGGCGGCGGCGGCCCTGTTCACCCAGTCGCTCGGCCTCGAGCTCGCCGAGCACGGCATCCGGTGCAACGTCGTCTCCCCGGGCACCACCCGTACGGCGATGACCGACCAGATGCTCGGACGACCCGGCGGCGAGGCCGCGCTGCTCGGCGGGGATCCCGCAGCCTTCAAGGTCGGAATCCCCCTGGGCCGGATCGCCGAGCCCTCGGACATCGCCGCGGCCGTGGCCTATCTCGTCTCCGACGCCGCCCGACACGTGACGATGCAGGACCTCGTCGTCGACGGTGGGGCCTCGCTCAGCCGATGAGCCTGGGCACGCTCGTCCTATGGGCGCAGCCCGCGCCGGATGCCGCGCGGCATCCGCTCCTCGACAACACGGAGCGCGCACGGTGCGACCGGTTCCGCCTTCCGCTCGACAGCGCCCGTCACGCCACGGCGCGTGTGCTGGCGAAGCGGGCCGCAGCCGCCTTGCTCGACCTGCGACCTCCGGATCTGGTGGTCGTTCCCGACTCCGGCGCCACCAGTGGCCGACCGACACTTCGTCGTCTCGACGGCGGCCCCCTTCCCCTGCACCTCTCGATCAGCCACGCAGGGGGCCTGGTCGGAGTCGCGCTGTCCCCCGCACCCTGCGGCCTCGACGTGCAGGACGTCGAGGCGCTGCGCCCATTGTTGGGTTCAGACCTCGCGTTCACGCCGGCGGAGCGCACCGAGATCGCCCAGTCGTCACCCGACGATCAGGTCGCGCTGGCCGCCAGGTGGTGGACCGCCAAGGAGGCCGTGCTCAAGTGCGTCGGACGCGGTCTCCTCGAGGCGGCCGAGCTCCTCGACGTTCGCACCTCACCGGCCAGCGTCATGGGCGCAGGGATCGCCCGCGTCATCGAGTGGCAGGCCCTCGCGCCCGCCGCCGGCCATGCAGCCGCCGTGGCGCGGCCGCTTGGCGCAGACGCGGCGCTGCAGATCGTGCACGTCGAGGACATCGACGAGCCGTTCGACGGTCAGACACGCCTCAGCACGGCCGCGACGTCGTAGACGACGTCGAAGGCGTCGACGGTCGCCTGCCGATGGGCGACGACGACCACGGCACGTCCGGCTGCCAGCCGGTCGAGCGCCGCCTCGACAAGCTGCGCCGTGTGGGGATCCAGGTCCGAGGTCGCCTCGTCCAGCACCAGGACCGGTGCATCTAACAGAGCAACCCGGACAAGCCCGACCACCTGCCGCTCGCCCGCTGAGAGATCACGGTCCACCAGGGTGTCCAGGCCCGCTTCAAGCCCAGAGAGCCAAGGACCCAGCCCGAGGCGTTCGGCCGCCTCCGACAGCTCGGCGTCCGAGGCCTCCGGAGCCACCAGCACCAGCTCGTCACGCAGGGTGCCCGTGCCGAGCTGCACCTGCTGGGGAACGTAGGCGACCGCTCGCGCACGGGCACGATGGTCAAGGGAGGAGAGCTCGACACCGGCGAAGGTCACCGACCCGGCATCGGGTGTGTACAGACCAGCCAGAAGCTTCGCGAGCGTCGACTTGCCAGAACCCGTGCGACCAACCAGACACACCCGGTCGCCCGGCCCCAGCTCGAGGTCGACCCGGTCGAGCACCATCACGTCGCCGTAGCCGAACCGGACCCCTGTCGCCCGGAGCACTGCCGGCCCACGCGGATCGCCGGCGCCGCTCCGCGGCGATGCCCCGGTCACGGCGAGCAGGTCGTGGGCCCGCGCGGCGCCCGTGGCCGCCTCCTCGAAGTCGCCGAGCAGTGCCGACAGGTCGGAGAACCCGGCGAACATCGTCCTGCCGGCGAGCACGAAGGTCACCACGACGCCGACGCTCACGATGTCGGCGTCGACGAGCCGCGCACCGACCACGAGGAGGGCAGCCAGGCTCAGGCCTTCCACGACGGACATCGCATTGACCCAGCGCGAGACTCGCACCGTCCTCATCTGGGCGCTCAGGGCCTCCCGCCCATATGCGTCGAAGCGGGCCCGCCAGTGCCGCATGCCGTCGGGACGCGCCTGCCACAGGACCTCCCGCGTCCGGACGATCTCGGCCGCGCCTGCCATCACCTGAGCGTCGGCCGCTGCCTCGGCGGCGAAGGCAGGACCCGCGCCGTGCCGGAAGCGAGCCATCAGGAGCCAGCTCACCGGCAGGAAGGCCACCAGCATCGCGAGGAGCAACTGCCAGGACTCCACCGCCAGCACCACGACGGAGACCGCGAGCGTCCCCAGCGTGATCACCAGCTGCGACAGCGACTCACGCACGAACATCGAGAGTGCCGCCACCTCCGCGGTGCCGCGCTGAAGCAGCTCCCCTGCGCGGTGCCGCTCCACGAAGCGCAGCGGGGCGAGCACCAGTCGGTGAGCCATCGTGTCCCGCAAGTCTCGGACGATGTACTCGCCGGCACGTGCCAGCCACGCGGCACCGCAGCCCTGGGAGGCGACCTGGACCACCGCGCAGGCGACGCCCAGCACACCCAAGAGCACGGCACGGTCCCCGTCGCCGCGCAGTGCGGCGTCGGTCAGCCGTCCGACGAGCACTGCGCCGACGATCGAGAGGATGCTGGCCGCTGTGGTCGCCACGACGCCGCCGGTCAGGACGCGTCGGTGCGCACGGGCGAGCCGCAGTGCCGTCCGACCGCTGCCGCGACGGTCAGGGTTCGTCCGAAGGATCTCGTGGGTCATCGGGCACTGCCCATCGTGACGACCCGGTCGGCGGCCTCGATGACGGCGCGTCGGTGGCTCACGACCACAACCACGCGGTGCCCCATGCGACGTCGCAGTCCCTCGACGACATGCCGCTCGGTCGTCTCATCGACCGCGGAGGTGACGTCGTCCAGCAGCAGGACGGCGGGGTCGCACACGTAGGCGCGGGCCAGCGCGAGTCGCTGGACCTGGCCCCCGGACAACGAGCCGGCGCCTCCCTCCAGCTGGTCGTCGAGGTCGAGCTCACCAGCCAGGTCGACATCGGCGAGAGCGGCGAGCAGCAGGGAGTCGGGCACGTCGCTGCCGAGGGAGAGGTTCTCTCGGACGCTGGCCTCGAGCACCAGTGGCCGCTGGGGCACCATCACCACCCTCCGCGCCAGTGCTCGACGTGACAGGTGGTGCACGGGCAAGCCGTCGAAGCGGACGGCTTGGACACCGTCGCCACCGGCCACGGACCGCAGGAGGCTCGACTTGCCGCTGCCGGTCGGGCCCGTGACGACGACCAGCTCGCCGACCCGCGCGGCGAGCACCACCGCGTGCGGCGTGTCGGCGGCGATGACCTCGACCTGGTGGATCGGTGCGACGGGCTCGGCGTCCACCTCCTCAGGACCGCGAGTCCCGAGGTCCGGGCCGAGCACCGCTGAGAGGCGGTCCGCGGCGACCCGCGCCTCGAGGGTCTGCACGACCCGCATCAGCGCGACCTCCACTGCGATTCCGATCGTGGCCATCCAGGTGCTGAAGGCGACCAGCCCGCCCACGGTGAGGGAGCCATCGATGACGGCGGTCACGCCCACGAGCAGTCCGACGGCCACGGCGATCGTCGGGACACCCACACCCCACGCCTGCCAGCGCGCCAGCAGGTCGGTCGTCCGCACGGACGTGATGGTGAGGCCGGCCGAGCTCGCATGGTGACGCGACACCAGCACGGGCCCGCCGCCGATGCCGCGCGAGGTGACGGCTGAGCCGATGATGTGGTCCACGTGGTCGGCCCGAGCGCCGTGAGCCTCGGCCAGCGCGGCACTGGCCGACTCGTAGCGCCGCGGATAGATCACCCCGACCACGACGAGGCAGGGCACCGTCGCGGCTGCGACGGCGAACAGCAACGGGCTGAGCGAGAGCATGCCCGGCACCAGGACCACGACCGTCGTCAGCACGACCGACCACGTCGGCAGGCCGTGGACCCACACTCTCAGGAGGTCGACGTCTCGTCCGACCCGCAGGATCAGGTCGCCGGCGCCGACCGTGCCCCTGCCCTCGCCGACCCCCTCGACGACCTGGTCGACGAGGTCGGCCCTCAGCACGATCCCGGCCCGGGCGTCGGCGAGGTTCGCGAACCAGTCCCAGCAGCACATCCCGAGGAACTGCACCACGCACGCAGCCAGCACGGCGACCGCCCACCAGGTCAGCGCTGCGGTGTCGGCGGCCACCAGGCCGTCGTCGACCGCACGCTGGAGGCACCAGGGAACGCTCAGGAATCCGATCTGGCGCACGATCCCGGCGAGCGACGCCACCACCAGCGGTGTCGCCTGCCCGCGCGCGATGGCCGCCATCATGGGACGCCGCCTGGTCATAGGGGAGCCCCCAGCCGCTCGGCCAGAAGCGGCCCGAGGACGGCCCACTGGGCGGGTGTCACCAGCTCGTCGTGACCGACCGCGCTGGTGTGCACCGCGAGCTGGGGGCCCAGGAGATCGCCCCAGGCCGCCACCGGATCGCCCTCGCGCTCCGACGCCACGAGGATCGTCGGCACCGTGGTGCGAGGCGACACCGAGGCGGTCATGAGCTGCGACGCCCGGCGGTGGGCCGACACGATCGCCTCGACGATCTGCGGGTCGATCTCACCGCCCAGCACACCCTGGGAGGCCTCCACGGCGTCGGTGGCCACATCTGACATGAAAGCCGTCTGCGCCTTGCGCAGCGCCTCGACCTCGTCGAGGTCGAGCGAGACGTCGGTCGCCGTGAGCGGGCCCGGGTCGATCAGCACCAGCAGCTCGACGACCTCACCCGCCTCCAGGAGCTGGTGGGCGATCTCCTGCGCGATGTTGCCGCCAAAGGAGTAGCCGACGAGGCGGTACGGACCCGTGGCCCGGATCGACCGCATCCGCGCGAGGTAGTCCACCGCCAGCTCAGCGATGGTCGTGGCCGAGGAGGACTCACCGGACAGCTCGGCCGCCTGGAGGCCCACGACCCCCACCTCGGCGGGCAGGTGCGCGACGAGGGGGGCGAACTGCCACGCGAACCCTCCCGCGGGATGGACGCAGAACACCGGCGGCTCCTGTGACGGCTCACGGAACACCAGCACCGGTGCCAGTCCGGAGGTCGTCTCCGGTGTGCCGATCGCCGCGGCCAGGCCGGCGGCCGTCGGCGTCACCATCAGGTCGCCGACCCGCACCTGGTGACCGGTCTCCTCACCGACCTGCGCCACGACTCGCATCGCTGCCAGCGAATGACCGCCGAGGTCGAAGAAGTTGTCCTCCCTGCCGACGTCCTCGACGCCGAGGACAGCTCCGAAGATCCGGCAGAGGGCGGTCTCCAACCCTCCCCTCGGCGGTGAGTGCCTGGCCTCTGTCGCCAGGTCCGGCAGGGCGCGACGGTCAGCCTTGCCGTTCGCCGTCAACGGGATCGCCGCCACGCGTCCGATCTGCCCGGGAACCGCGTGGGCGGGCAGGACGGAGACGAGATGGCGCCGGACTGCGTCCCGCACTCCATCGTCGTCGCCGACCAGGTGCAGGCGGAGCACCTCGGCCCCACCTCCGCGGTGCACCGACGCACATGCCTGGCGGACGCCGACGACCGTCTCGGCGGCGGCCTCGACCTCGCCCAGCTCGATGCGGAAGCCACGGATCTTGAGCTGCTCGTCGTTGCGGCCGCGGTACTCGAGACCGCCGTCGCTCTGGCGGGTCACCAGGTCGCCGGTGCGATAGAGGCGCTCGCCCGGACGGCCGAAGGGGTCGGCGACGAACCGGGCAGCGGTCAGTGCGCCGGCGCCCAGGTAGCCGCGCGCGAGGCCGTCGCCGGCAAGGTAGAGCTCTCCGGTGCCTCCCGGCGGGACCTCCTGCAAGGAGGAGTCGAGCACGTGGCTGCGCGCACGCAGGATCGGTCGACCGAGGCAGGGCGAGGGGCTCATCGCGAGGTCGGCGCCGAGTGCGTTGATCGTGAACTCCGTGGGCCCGTAGAGGTCGTACCCGCGGCTCGTCGGATGCTCCCTGAGCAGCGTCCACAGCTCGGGGGGCACCGCCTCGCCCCCGAGGAGGACGAGCGAGGGGGCGTGCTTCTCCAGCAGGCCCGCCGCGAGGAGCTCGCGCCCGTACGAAGGCGTCACGTTGACGACGTCGACGCCGATCTCGTGATAGTGACGGACGAGCCGGGCGACGTCGAGACGCAGCTCCTCGTCGATCACGTGCATCTCGTGGCCGTCGATGAGCCAGAAGAACTCCTCCCACGACATGTCGAAGGAGAACGAGACCGTGTGGGCGACCACGAACCGGTCGCGCCCCGCTCGGCGCAGGGCCGGCTCGAAGATCGCCGCTCGATGGTTGTCGTGCATCGTGCTGAGTCCGCGGTGCGGCACCATCACGGCCTTCGGCTCACCGGTCGAGCCCGAGGTGAAGATGACGTATGCCGCCTGCTCGGGGAGCACGTCGGGCTGCCTCACCACCCTGCCGCTGCCGGCCATGGCCCGCGCCAGCGCGGGATCGTCCGCCGTGAGCAACGCCGCACTCGCCGACAGTCCCACCTCGACGTCGAGCGCCGCCGTGCTGAGGACGAGGGCCGTCCCGGCGCGCTCGATGAGTCTGCGCAAGCGTGCCGGTGGATTCGCCATGTCCAGGGGCAGGTAGGCCCGACCGGCCCGCATCGTCGCGAAGATCGCGATGACATGCTCGACGGTCCTCGGCAGGACCAGCGCTACGACTGACTCGGGGCCCGGCGTCCGCTCGGCGATCAGGGTCGCCAGCGTCGCGACACGGCGCTCCACCTCGCCCAGGGTGAGTCGCTGGGGGTGCCCGTCGAGGCCTGGCCCCACCAGGGCGACGACGTCCGGGCAGCTCGCCGCCATCGCGGCGAGCCGCGCGTCCACACTCGTCCATGACGCCCCCGTCACAGCGACCTGGGTCGCCTCGCGGTTGACGCGCGCGACCACCTCGCGCTCGAGCTCGATGTCGGTCCTCACGCCGCCCGCGCGCTCGGCCTCGACCAACGTCTCCAGGACCCGCAGGTACCGTGCCAGCAAGGCCCCGCTGAAGGCCTGCGGGATGAGGTCGGGCCGGTAGGCCAGCGCGATCTCGAGCTCACGGCCGGGGTTGACGGTGAGGGCGAGGCTGTAGTGGGTGCCGTCGTAGGCCTCCGCCGCGACGATCCCGTGGCGTGCGAAGGTCTCGCTCTGCCCGTCCTCGTCGACCGGCAGGTTGCGGAACACGTAGAGGGTGTCGAACAGGGCGCTCTGGCCCGCCGCCTGATGGATCCAGCCCAACCCCAGGTGATGGGCGCCCATGACGTCTGCCTGACGACTCATCAGCTCGCGGAGCTGATCGGGCACGGACGCGTCCGGGCGCACGGTGACGCGCATTGGGACCGTGTTCATCAGGAGTCCCACCATCCGCTCGACGTGCTCGAGATCGGCGGGCCGCCCTGAGACGGTCGTGCCGAAGACCACGTCGTCGGAGCCGGTTGCCGAGCGCAGGACGTGGGCCCAGGCGTAGGACAGGACGGTGCTCAGCGTCACGCCCGACCGGCGCGCCAGGTCTCGCAGCTCCTCGGACAGCCGCCCGTCGAGCCGGGCGGTCTCGGAGTCCGAGAGGACCGGGGGCGTCGACAGCGAGCGAGGCTCGACCAGTGTCGGACCGGACAGGCCTGCGAGCTGGGCTCCCCACACCTGCATGGCCTGGTCCCTGTCCTGCCCGGCCACCCAGTCGAGGTAGGCCGCGTAGTCGGCCGTCGGCGGCAGACCGTCGTCGGGGACAGGACGGGTCGGGTCGGTCAGGGCACGGTCGTAGAGGTCGAAGAGGTCCTCCAGCACCAGAGTCTGGGACCAGCCGTCGGTGAGGATGTGGTGGTGGACGAGGCTGACCCGGAATCGGACTGAGCCCAGCCGCACCAGCACCAAGCGGATCAGCGGCGGTGCCGTGAGGTCGAACCCGTCGGAGACCTGACGCTCCTGGATCTCCTCCAGGGCCCGGTCCTGGGCCGTCTTGTCCAGCTCGCTGAGGTCGACCTGCTCGAACGGCAGCGACCGCTCCCCGGTCACGAATGCAACCGGTTGCGCGAAGCCGGCGTGGGTGAAGCCGGCTCGCAGGCTCGGGTGCCGCCGCAACAGCGCATCACCAGCCGCAGCGAGTGCCTCGGGATCGACCTCGGACTCGATGGTGAGGTGGTGCTGCACCACGTAGACGTCCAGGTCGTCCGCGCGGCCGCCCATCTGACGATGGACGTACAGCCCCTCCTGGAGAGGTCCGAGCGGAAGCACCTGCTCCCAGTCCGGGCTCAAGTCGTCGAGACGACGCCGCTGCTCCGCGTCGACCACGATCTCCGTCCGTGGTCCTGTCCTTGGGGGCACCCAGGGTGTCGCCAGCTCGGCGATGCGCTCGATGGTGCGGGCGTCGAAGAGGTCGCGCAGCCCTGCGGTCCAGCCTCGCTCCCGTAGCCGACCGACCACTCCGATGGCGCTGATGCTGTCGAGACCCTCCACAAAGAGGTCGGCCTCGACGGGCACGGCCGACATGCCCAGCACCTGGGCGACCACGTCGTGCAGCACGTGCTCGACCTCGCCGGCCGGATCCCTGCCGGACGGCTCGCCCGACGAGGCCACCGCGCGCAGCGCTGACCGGTCGAGCTTCCCGTTCGCCGTGGTCGGGACGTGATCGACCACCATGAGGCGCGACGGCACCATCGCCTCTGACAGCATCGTGCGCAGCTCCCGATGAGCCGCCACCTGGTCGAACGTCGTCCCGGGAAGGGCCACGACATAACCGACCAGTCGGTCGTCGACGACGTCCGCGGCCGCGGCGGCGACACCCGCCACACGCCGGAGCGCCGCCTCGACATCCCCAAGCTCGATCCGAACCCCGTGCACCTTCACCTGCTCGTCAGCGCGGCCACGGTAGAGGAGCCCAGCCTCAGTCAGCGTCACGAGGTCGCCCGTGCGGTACAGACGACCCGCTCCCCCGGGATCGGCCACGAACCGCTCAGCCGTCAGGTCGCTCCGCATCGAGTAGCCCTGCGCGACCTGCACGCCTCCGAGATAGAGCTCGCCCGTGCCGCCGACCTCCACCGCACGCAGCCACGGGTCGAGGACCCGCAGCAGGACACCCGGGACCGGCGCCCCGATCGGTGCGCCTCCGACGTGGTCGGCCTGCTCGGCATGATCGCCGGCGGTGACGTCGATCGCCGCCTCCGCGGGACCGTAGAGGTTGTGCACAGGTGCCGCGATGGCGCGGTGCGCCCGTGTGGCCAGGTCGACCGAGAGGGCCTCCCCGCTGCAGAGCACGTGGCGGACCGAGGGCCATCGCGGAGTCACCAGGTCCAGCAGGGCTGCCAGCATCGACGGCACGAAGTGGATCGTCGTGACCCCGTGCTCACGCACCAGGGCGTCAACCATCTCAGGATCACGATGCGCGCCTGGCGGCGCGACGACGACCGCGGCACCCGTGGCCAACGGCAGGACGAGCTCCCAGACGGAGACGTCGAAGCTCAGGGGGGTCTTGTGCAAGATGACGTCGTCGACGCCGATCCCGTACCGGTCGGCCATCCAGGCGACCCTGTTCGCCAGCCCGTCGAGCGTGTTGACACAGCCCTTCGGTCGACCCGTCGTGCCGGAGGTGAACACGACGTACGCCGCGCCTGCCCCCGACCGGTGGGCCATCGAGCGTCCGTCGAGCGCTGGGTCGAGGGTCTCCGACAAGATCACCGGCGGCCCGAGGGACGAGGCACGACCGACATGCGCGGCCGATGTCACGACCACGTCGACGCCGGCGTCGGCCACCATGTCGGCGAGTCGGTCGTCAGGCTGCTCGGGGTCGAGCGCCACGAAGGTGCCACCGCTCGTCAGGGTGGCGAGCACGCTGGCGACAAGGTCTGCCGAGCGGTCGAGGAGCAACCCCACCCGCGGTGCGACCCTGGGCGCCAGGGCCGCCCGCAACGATCCCGCCCGGGCGTGCAGCTCGGTGACCGTCCAACTCGTATCCCCATCGACGACCGCGAGCCGCTCGCCCAGCTCCTTTCTCACCCGCTCGATCCCGGCGAGCAGGTCAGCTCCCGTCGCCGCGGCCGCACCGCCGTCGCCCCAGGACGAGAGGGCCTCGGCCCGGCCCGGCCCGAGCAGGTCGAGGGTCGAGACCTTGGCACTCGCATCGGCGGCGAGAGCACCCAGGACACGCTCGAGCAGGCCCGCTGCCCACCTCGGCGGACGCCCGGGAAAGGCGCCGTCGCGGGTCGCCACCGTGAAGGTCCAGGTGCTGTCGAGCTCGGCGAGCAAGGACAGCGGGTAGTGGACGGCATCCCTCGAGCGTCGGCCGACGACGGCCAGCCCTCCGTCCGGCGACGTCCATCCGTCGACGCTGCCGGGATAGTTCTCCACCACCACGAGAGTGTCGAAGAGCGCGCCGACGCCGGCGTGCGCCTGGAGCTCACGCACCGAGCTGGTGGTCGCGTCGAGCAGGAGAGCCTGCGCCTCGTGCGCCTGGCGGACGACGTCCTCGAGCCGGTCCCCAGCGTCGAGGCTCAGCCGGAGCGGCAGTGTGGTGGTGACCAGTCCGAGCACCTCCTCGATGCCGGGGAGGTCGATCGAGCGTCCTGAGGTGGTGACACCCCACACGACGTCACGACTGTGTGTCACCGACTGGAGAAGGACACCCCACGCCGCGTGGACGACCGCCGTGGGCGTGACCCCGAGCCGTCTTGCGAGCGCCTGCAGCTCCGCGACCGCCGCCGGCGCCAAGGCCACCACGGACTCCGAGGTCACACCCCCACCTGCGTCGGGAGCGACGATGCTTCCGCTCTCGAGGCCGGCCAGGCTGGCACGAAGCGCAGCGCGAGGCGCCTCGTCCTCCAGCTCATCGAGGTGATCGAGGTAGTCGACGTAGTCCGCCGCCGGGTCCTTCACCTCCTCACCGACGATGCGGGCGAGCAGATCGGTGACCAGCAACGGCACTGACCAGCCGTCGAGGAGGAGGTGGTGCGCCGTCACGAGCAGGAGGTGGCGCCGTTCGCCCAGACGTGCCATCACCAGGCGGAGCAGAGGAGGGGCGGTGAGGTCGAACCCGGCGTCCCACTCCTCGGCCGCGACCCGGTCGAGCTCCTGGGTGACGTCGTCCTTCGCGACGAAGGACAGGTCGACGAGCCGCACGGGCGCGTCGACCGAGGTGGGGACGACCTGCACCGGGCGCTCGAGCCCCTCGTGCAGGAACCCGACCGTCAGGTTGTCGTGCACGTCCAGCAGGTCGTGCAGACCCTTCCGCACGTCCTCCAGCGTCAGTTCACCCTCGAGCTCGACACCGAACTGCAGCTGGTACGTCGGCCGCTCACCGACCTCGTCCTCCCACAGCGCATGGAAGAGCATGCCCTCCTGCAGGGGCGTGACGGGCCAGATGTCTCGAACGGACTGTGGTCCGGCGGTCGTGACGTTCATCGGTTCCTTCCCAGGAGCGAGTCGATACGGGCGAGGTCCTCTGCACCGAGGGCGATGCGCGAGCGTGCCTCACGCGAGTCGCGACGTCGGGGCGGCCGCGCCGCCGCCGGCGACTCCAGCTCTCCGGCACCTGCAAGCGCGGCGAGCGTCGGCTGGACGAAGACGTCCCTCGGTGTGAGGCGGAGCCCGGCCGCGCGCGCGACCGAGACAAGACGGATGGAGGTGATGCTGTCGCCTCCCAGCTCGAAGAAGGCGTGGTCTGGACCGACCGACGGCAGACCGAGTACCTCGGCCACGGCACGACAGACGATCTCCTCTGCCGGCCCCGATGGCGCACGGCCCTCGGCGACGGCGAGTGTGCCCGGCTCGGGCAGTCGCTGGCGGTCTACCTTGCCGTTGAGCGTCAGGGGCAGCGCGTCGATCTGCACGACCTGCTGTGGCACGAACTGGGCGGGCACGCGGGAGGAGAGCTCGACGCGCAGCGCGACGACGTCGAGCGTGCTGCCGTCGTCGGCCACCACGTAGCCGAGCAGGCGTCCTGTCCCGGACGCGTCCACCCGGACGGTCGCGGCCGCCGTGCCGACGCCCGGGAGTCGCCCGAGGTGGGTCTCGACCTCGCCGAGCTCGATCCGGTGCCCGAGGACCTTGACCTGGTCGTCGACCCGCCGGACGAAGTGCAGCGGACCGGCCACGTCACGGCGCACGAGGTCTCCCGTGCGGTACATACGTTCCCCTGCGCGACCTCGCGGGTGTGCGACGAACCTCTCGGCGGTCAGGGCGAAGCGGTCGTGGTAGCCACGCGCCAGCTGCTCGCCGGCGAGGTAGAGCTCACCGGCCACCCCGTCGGGCACGGGGCGAAGCTGGTCGTCCAGCACGAGCGCGCCGACGTCGAGGTAGGGACGACCGATGGTGACCGGCTCGCCGCGATCGCGGGCTGCGGCCACGTCCGAGCTCGTCGCCCACACCGTGGCCTCCGTCGGGCCGTACTCGTTGGTGACGGAGCGGCAGCACCGGACCATGACGTCGGCGAGGTCGGGTGGGAGCGCCTCGCCGCCCACCAGTGCGGTGATGCCGGCGAACGCTGAGGGATGCGCCTCCAGCAACGGCCGCCACAACGACGGCGTGGCCTGCAGGTGCGTCACCTCGTGCTGGCCGGCGAGCCCCACCAGCAGGTCCGGGTCGCGCACCTGCTCGGCATCGGCGAGCACGACGGCGGCACCGCTCACCAGCGGGACGTAGATCTCCAGCACGGCGATGTCGAAGCTGATCGTCGTCACGGCGAGCATGCGGTCGGTGGGCTCGAGGCGCAGGTCGCGGTGCACGTGGTCGACGAAGGCCGCCATGGCAGCCGTCGAGATCATGACGCCCTTCGGTCGGCCCGTCGAGCCGGAGGTGTAGATCGTGTAGGCGCCGTGGGCTCCTGCCGACACGTCAAGCATCTCCAGCGCGTCGCCCTCCGGATCGACCTCCCGCATCGCACGGACGTCGATCTCTGGCAGGCCGTGTCCGATGCCGGCAGTGTGGGGACTGATCAAGACGGCGACCGGCCGCGCGTCCGCGAGCATGTCCTGCAGACGACCTGCCGGGTACTCGGTGTCGAGCGGGAGGTAGGTCGCGCCGGCGCCCAGCACTCCCAACAGCGCCACCACGAGGTCGACACCGCGCGGCACTGCGATCGCGACGAGGTCGTCACGACCCACGCCACGTGCCCGGAGCAGCTCGGTGAGCGTGGCAGCCCGGCCGGCGAGGGCCCCGTACGTCAGCTCCCCGTCCGCGGTGACGAGGGCCAGCCGATCAGGGTCCTGCCGCACCTGCGCGATGAAGCGCGCGAGCACCGATGGCGGCGGCACGTCGCGACGCACGTGGTCGGAGACGGCTCGCGGGCGTTCCTCGTCGAGGAGCGCGTCGATCCCAGCCAACGGCGTGTCCGGCGAGGCGAGCACGCGATCCAGCCAGGCGAGGAGGCGACGTCCGAGCAGCTCGGTCGAGGACTCGTCGAACAGGTCGGCCGCCGCCGACAGGTGCAGGCGGGGAGCGACACCGGAGGCCTCGACCAGGCGAACCGCCAGGTCCACCCGTGCCGAGTCGTGGTGGCCCTCGCTCGGTGTGACCGAGGCGCCGGGAAGGGCGAGGGTCGCACCGCCGCCGTCCTCGTGCGACACCATCACCTGGAACAGCGGGTGGCGCGCGAGAGAGCGCGGGGGCGCCACCATCTCGACGATGCGCTCGAACGCGATCGACCGATGGTCGACCACGTCGAGGACCACCGCGCGGGTGCGAGCGAGGTGGTCGAGGAAGCTGCCGGACCCCGAGACGTCGAGGCGGACGGGCAGCGTGTTGAGCAGGTACCCGACCGTCGCCGCGGCGGCGGGATCGTCGCGCAGGGCGACCGGCATGCCGAGGCACACGTCCGACCCGGCCCCGAGCCCACGGGCGAGCGTCGCGACGGCCGTCTGCAGCACCATCAGCGGGCTGGCGCCCAGGCGAGCGCCCACCGCGCGGAGGGCGGCCAGCAGGTCCGTATCGATTGCAAGCGAGCGCGCATGGGCACGATAGGTCGGGCGGTCGCCGCGCGGTCGGTCGTGCGGGAGCTCGAGCTCGGCGGGCAGACCCTGGAGTGCCTGCCTCCAATAGTCCAACTCCCGGCCCACCACCGGAGAACGACCTCTGTCGAGGTGGCGGGCCACGTCCTGGCTCGTGTCCGGCAGTGGCGGCAGCTCGTCGCCCCGCATCAGGGCGGACAGCTCGTCGATGACGATGCCGACGGACCAGTCGTCGATCACGACGTGGTGCGCGCAGAGGACGAGCGCCAGGCCGTCAGCGGCACGCAGCAGGCTCAACCTCACGGGGGGCTCGACGAAGACGTCGAAGACATGTGACTCCTCGACTGCGACTGCCGCGGCAAGGTCGTCGACGTCGCGCAGGACCAACCTCGCAGCGACCGAGGACGGCGCGACGCGGGCCGAGAA
>Ga0164243_10001822_pt1 | contig 35779 bp, 34 predicted proteins | sample OricompcompostOP_FD_108781 | JGI IMG/M metagenome (GOLD analysis project Ga0164243, IMG submission 108781) | Organic Plus compost microbial communities from Emeryville, California, USA - Original compost - Organic plus compost (OP) | ecosystem: Engineered > Solid waste > Mixed feedstock >...
CACCCCGAGCCGGTGCAGGTCGAACGCCCCGTCGCGCAGCGCGGCGGCCGTGCGCCGCACGCCACGGGCGCGCCCGATCCGGCTCAACCGCCCGGTGAACCGCTCGGAGCCCGGCCCGTCCCAGCCCGCGCACAGCGCGCGCCGCACACCGTCCACATCGGACTCACCGCGTTCCAGGGCGTCCGCGGCCCACAGCCAGGCGCGCACCAGCTCCGGCCGCTCGCTCCACCGGGCCACCTGCGCCAGCTCCGGCGGAACGGGATCGGGCGCCCGGAGCCCCGCGGCCGCCTGCCGCAGGTATTCCAGCTGCACCACGAAGCGCTGCGCGCTGATGTCCGCCAGCGCCTCCGCACCCGGGCGCCGCGCGGTCACCGCGCTTCCCGCCCCTCGACCGGGATGCCCGCCATCGCCGCACCTCCTCGTGGACACGCGTCCGCCCGCGGACCGAGCGGTCCGCGGGCGGATTTCGCCGTACCTGTGACGAGAAGACGCGCTGTCAGGTTCCCTTCGCCGTGACCCGATCCCGGCGGCCGTCAGCCGGCCGCGGCACCGGCCTGCTGGGACTGCGGCGGCCGGTTGACCCCGCCCGGCGGGACCGGGATGGAGTCGTAGACGAAGCTCGCCTGGTCCGGGTCGAGGAAGTCGCCCCGCGGCAGCGACCGCAGGATCGACGCGGGGCCGGGCTGGATGCGCGCCCCCGGGTTGACGATGCCGAGACCCTGCGCGGTCCGCTCGTCCTTCACGCCGTACACCACGCCCTGGTCCGAGACCAGGTTGATCGGGCCCGAGTCCGCGCCCGCGGCGGTGGCGGTGCCGCGCACCACGCCCGCCTTGCCCGCCGGCATGTAGAAGTAGTCCACCTTCGGGCCGGTCCCGTCGTGCTGGGCCAGCTTCACCGGCGCGACCCGGGCCGGGTCGCCGTGGTTGGTGGTGACGGTGATGTTCTGCACCCCGCCGACGTTCTTCCAGCTCAGGCACGAGGTGTCGGCCTGCTTGAAGGAGACCGGCTTGGCCACCTCCATCGGGAACTCGTCCACCTTGAGCTTCTGGCTGTCCGGGGCCTCCGGGGCGTCGGTGATCGAGCCGGTGGCGTTCGGGACCTCGCGGCTGTTGGCGTTGTCCGCGTGCAGCACGGCCGCGGCGCCGGCGCTGACCTCCTGCTTGCCGCCCGGCAGCAGGACGTAGTAGCGGGTCGGCTCCCCGGGCACGGTCGAGGAGACCACGTCCCCGGACTGGTACTGGTTGCGCATGTAGTCCACCGAACCGCTCTGCGGCTCGGGGATCCGCAGCGCCGGGACCTCCGGGATCGCGTTGAGCATGTTGGTGCTGATCGTGCGCGGCGTCTGGCCGTTGAGGCCGTAGACGTCCATCACCGTCCGCTCGGAGCGGTCCACCCGCGCCTTCACCGTGCGGGTGCCCGGCTTCCCGGTCTTCGAGGTGTCCACCCGGTACACCAGGTACTCGTTGCCGGAGGCCTGGTCGCGGACGAACAGCGACTGCTTCGGGGCGAGCTCCACGCCGTGGTTGGGGTCGCCGCCGATGACGGTCGTCTGCACCTTGGTGCCGCGCTCGGCCTTGGCGTCGTCGAGGTTGTCCTGCACCTGGCCCACGTCGCAGATGGCCCACGAGGGTTCGGCGACGTTGTTGGGGTCCGGCAGGTAGTTCGGGGCGTTGATCATCCCGGTGCGCGGGCCGCGCGGGAATTCCCCGAGCGCGGACTCCTTCACCGTGGTCGCCTGCACGGCCTGCCCGCCCTGGCCACCGCCCTGGGCCATCACCAGCAGCTTGGCGGAGGTCATGTTCAGCATCGGGATGAGCCGCTTCTGCGCGGCCTTGTCGGCGGTGACGACGTAGACGCTGCCGCTGTCCTTGCCGATCACGATGGATCCGGGCTGCGGAACCGAACCCTTGCCGCCGAACAGCCCCCAGACCAGGAACCCGATCAGCCCGATGCAGGCGAGGACGGCCCCGGCGACCGTGGCGCGCTTGTGCGACCCCATGGGGTCGGTGAGCATCACCGCGTCTTTGCGCACCAGCGCCGATTCCATGCGGCGAAGGACGAACTGGTACGCCTGGACCTGTGACTTCGTTGTGGGTGTTGATGCCATTCTTCGCCTACAGCTCTCCCGTCCGAGGTACGGTTCCGCAGGATAGCCGCCGAGGTGCCCCGAACGGGTCCGATCCGGAGAGTCCGTGGGCATTCTTTCGCGCGGCAGCCGAATGACCTGGTTGGCGCGCCAGTCGCGCACTACCTGCGAGGGGAAGAGACCGAACGGATGTCCGTCAGTACGCAACATCCGGCCCAGCCGAACGCCTCCGCGCCCGGGGGCGCCCGGACGCGCATCCGCGCGCGGCGGCGCACCATCGGCGCCAGCCTCGGGGCGATGCCGGTGGCCAACATCGTCGTGATCGAGGTCGGCCTGGCGATCGGCCTGATCCTCGTGCTCGTCAGCGACGGGAAGCTGTTCCCGGTCGCGGCCGGGGTCGCGGGGCTGGCGCTGCTCATCGCGATCCTGCGCCGCCGCGGCCGCTGGTTCACCCAGTGGTTCGGGCAGGTGCTGGAGTACCAGACCCGCAACCACGTGCGCCGTTCCGAGTCGCCGTCGGCGGACGCCAGCGAGAACGCCGAGGACAAGGACGGCGACGGCATCATCGGCCCGGACGAGAACCACCGGGTGGCGCTGCTGCGGGTGGCGGTCGAGGACCTCGTCGTCGCCCGCGGCCAGGACCACGACCGCAACCCGGTCGGCCTGGCCTGGCACGAGGGCAAGTGGACCGCGGTGCTGATGGTCGACCCGACGCCGCCGCTGCTGAAGGCCACCGACGCGACGCTGAACCTGCCGCTGGGCGTGCTGGCTCCGTGCCTGGAGGACCGCGGAGTGGTGCTGGACGCCATCCAGGTCATCTGGCACTGCTACCCGGGCGGGGCGCAGCTGCCGCCGGAGGCCCCGGCGCTGAACTCCTACCTGGAGATGGTGGGCCCGACCGGTGCGGCGGCCCGGCGCAGCACCTGGGTCGCGGTGCGGCTGGACCCGCAGCGCTGCGCGAAGGCCATCGGCGAGCGCGGCGGCGGGGTGCTCGGCGCGCACCGGGCGCTGATCGGCGCGCTGTCGCGGGTGCGGGGAGCGTTGGCGGCCAAGGGGATTCCGGCCCGCCCGCTGGACCCGGACCAGCTGCTGCAGGCCGGGATCGTCTCCGCCGAGCTGCAGGACTCGCTGGGCACCCAGCGCCCGGTGGCGCTGCGGGAGCGCTGGAACAGCGTCAACGCCGGCACGATCGGCCACTCCAGCTTCGCGATCACCGGCTGGCCGAGCAGGATGAGCGACAGCATCAACGCGCTCACCGGCGTCCGCACCCTGTCCACGAGCATCGCGCTGTCCATCGCTCCGTCCGGAGAGGACGGTGAGGTGGGGGTGCGCGGCCTGGTGCGGGTCAGCGCGCGCAACCCGGAGTCGCTGCACTCCGCGGACCACCAACTGCAGTCCATCAGCAACCGGATCGGCCTGACCCTGACGCCGCTGCGCGGCAAGCAGCTGGCCGGGCTGACCGGGACGATCCCGCTGGGAGGTGCGGCATGAGCCGGACCCGGAGCCTGGACATCCCGGGCCACGCCAACGGTGCCGCGCCGGAGTTCCTGGTGCGGCCGGAGATGCTGGACATCGTCAGCCCGCCCGGGGACCGCGGCGGCATGGTGCTCGGCAACGGGGTGCACGGCGAGTCGGTGACCGCCTCGATCCTGCGCCCGGAACCGACTCGCCTGGTCACGGTCGGCGGCCTGTACCTGGCGCGGCAGATCGCGCTGCGCGCCATCGCCACCGGCGCGTGGGTGCACATCGCGACGGGCCGCCCGGCGGCGTGGAAGGCGCTGGAGGGTTCCGCGGGCCGCGGGGCGGACGGCAGCACGGTGCCGCTGCCGCAGATCCGCCGGTTGCAGCCGTACGACATGCCGCGGCCGACCGAGGACGCGCCGCTGCTGATCATCCACGACGGCGGTGCGGTGCCGCAGGAGCTGTTCCCGCCGCGGGAGCCGTGGCAGACCACGATGTACGTGCTGCCCTACCTGCACCCGCAGGCCGGCAGCGGCACGGCGGTCAACACCGCGGATCTGGTGCTGCTGCAGCGGTTGCCGCTGCAGCAGGCGCAGCTGGCGGCCCGGTTCTGGTACTTCGACCCGCCGCGGGTGCAGCAGCTGACGCAGCTGCCGGACGACGGGCTGATCGCGCTCGGCAACAACATGTGGGCGCCGATCACGCTGACCACGAACCCCAAGGAGGAGGACATCCTCGGCCCGATCCGCCGCGGCGACTGATCCCCTCGCACGGCAGGCGGCCCGCGCTCACCCCGAGCGCGGGCCGCTTTTTCGTCCACACAGGACAGTCCACGGAGGACGCGGACGCGAAACGGCCCCGGCACCGGCGCGCGGGCCGTGAACCGGGGCCTTCCGGAAAGCGCCGGGCCGAACGATTCAGCGATCGATCCAGCCCGGCCTGGCGCGGGTGCGCCCGCTCAGCGCTCGCCGATCGGGCGGTAGGCGCGCTCCGGCGCGCCGGTGTAGACCTGCCGCGGGCGGCTGATCTTGCGGGCCGGGTCGACCAGCATCTCCCGCCAGTGCGCGATCCAGCCGGGCAGCCGGCCGAGCGCGAACAGCACGGTGAAGTACTTGGTCGGGAAGCCCATGGCCTTGTAGATCAGGCCGGTGTAGAAGTCGACGTTCGGGTACAGCTTGCGCTCGACGAAGTAGTCGTCGGCCAGCGCCTTCTCCTCCAGCCGCATGGCGATGTCCAGCAGCGGGTCGTTGGCGCCGAGCTTGCTGAGCACCTCGTCGGCGGTCTTCTTCACGATCGCCGCGCGCGGGTCGTAGTTCTTGTACACCCGGTGCCCGAAGCCCATCAGCTTCACGCCGGGCTCCTTGTTCTTGACCCGCTCCACGAAGGAGTCGACGTCGCCGCCGTTGCGGTGGATGCCCTCCAGCATCTCCAGCACCGCGCTGTTGGCACCGCCGTGCAGCGGGCCGAACAGGGCGTTGATGCCCGCCGAGATGCTCGCGAACAGGTTCGCCTCCGAAGAGCCGACCATCCGCACCGTCGAGGTCGAGCAGTTCTGCTCGTGGTCGGCGTGCAGGATGAACAGCAGGTCCAGCGCGCGGGTCAGCGCCGGGTCGACCTCGTACGGCTCGGCGGGGAAGCCGAAGGTCATCCGCAGGAAGTTCTCCACCAGCCCGAGCGAGTTGTCCGGGTAGAGGAACGGCTGGCCGACGGACTTCTTGTAGGCGTAGGCCGCGATGGTGGGCAGCTTCGCCAGCAGGCGCACCGTGGACAGCTCGACCTGGTCGGTGTCGAACGGGTCCAGGCTGTCCTGGTAGAAGGTCGACAGCGCGGAGACCGCCGAGGACAGCACCGGCATCGGGTGCGCGTCGCGCGGGAAGCCGTCGAAGAACTGCTTGAGGTCCTCGTGCAGCAGGGTGTGCCGCTGGATGCGGCTGGCGAACTCGTCGTACTGGGCCTGGGTCGGCAGCTCGCCGTAGATCAGCAGGTAGCTGACCTCGATGAAGTTCGACTTCGCCGCCAGCTCCTCGATCGGGTAGCCCCGGTAGCGCAGGATGCCCGCGTCACCGTCGATGTAGGTGATGTCGGACTTGCAGGCCGCGGTGTTGACGAATCCCGGGTCCAGCGTCACCAAACCCGTCTGGCCCAGCAGCTTCCCGAGATCCACACCGGGAGCGCCCTCGGTGGGCTGCGTCACCTGCATTTCGTGCTCGCCAGCGTCGTAGCGCAGCGCGACGGTACGTTTGGCGGTCGCGTCGTCGGGCATTCGGGAACCTCTCGCGCTCGTGAAGGGGTGGCAGCGCATCGCCGACGACGTGCGCACCTCCCGCACTGGGCGCGGGCAGCGTGGCCGGTCGCGCGGATGCGTCGGCCGGGGTTACCGGACCGCCGCAGCACCACCCCGTTGGGGTCCTGTCAGGTGTCACGCTAGACCGCTGCGGGGCGTTCGCGCAGCAATCGTGTTAGCCCTTTTGGGCAGGTGGGACCACGATCACACCGGTGATCACGCCGGAAGTCGCTCACCCGGCGGCCGGTTGCCGCAGCCGTCGCGGGAACCCCCGATTCCGGCCCGGAATCGGCCCCGGGAGGTCTCAATTCCGAATGGCACGGTGCGCATTCGAATGATCACCGAGGGTTTTCGAATGCGGTCCAGGAAAATCGGTTCTTCGCGACGTCGCGGACGCGTTCCGGCGCCCCGCCGGGCGGGGCGCCGGGGCCCGCTCAGCTCACCTCGGCGGAGGTCGGCGGCTCCGCACCGGGCCGGGAGACGGTGATCGCGGCGGCGCGGGCGGCGAAGCCCAGCGCCGCGCGCCACTGCTCGTCGCCGAGCTCGCGCACCGCCTCCGGGGTGAGCGCGTCGTTGCGGTGCAGCCAGGCCAGCAGCGCCGCGTGCACGGTGTCCCCGGCGCCGATGGTGTCGGCGACCTCGGCCCGCACCCCGGGCACCTCGACCCGGCGCCCGCCGGCGACCAGCGCGGACAGCCCGTCGCCGCCGCGGGTGAGCACCAACCCCGCGGGACCGGCCTGCTGCCAGCGGGCCAGCGCGGTGTCCACGTCCTCGTCGCCGGCCAGCCACTCGGCGTCCTCGACGGACAGCTTCAGCAGGTGCACCGCGGGCAGCCAGGCCTCGAACCGCTTCCGGTAGGCCACCGGGTCGCTGATCAGGTCGGGGCGGATGTTCGGGTCCAGCGCGACGAACCGGCCGCGCTCGGCCTCCCGGAACAGCACCTGCTCGTAGGCGCTCGCGCCGGGCTCCAGCACCATGCCGAGGGTGCCGAAGGAGACCGCGGTGACCTCCTCGGGCAGCGGCCCGCAGTCCTCGACGTAGCGGCCGGCGGCCCCGGCGGTGTGGAACGAGTACCGCGCCGAGCCGTCGTCGTTGAGGCCCACCACGGCCAGGATCGACGGCTCCGGCCCGCGCTGGATCAACCCCGTGTCCACACCCGACTCGCGCAGCCGCGCCAGCTGCTTGTCGCCGAACTGGTCGGTGGACAGCCGCGCGTAGAACCCGGCCGGGACGTCCAGCCGCCCCAGCGCGATCGCCACGTTGTACGGGCCGCCGCCGAGCCAGGGGTGCAGCGGGCCCAGCTCGCCGCCGGGCGTGCCGGGGACCGGGACGAGGTCGACCAGGGCCTCTCCGCCGATGACGATCACTTTTCCTCCGTGAGTTCGGACGTCGGGACTTCGGGCACCGACGTCGGTTTCCGGCGTCGGGGGTTCGCGGGCGCCCGGGGGCGCCGCGGCCGATCGGCGGCGCGGTCCGGCTCGCGCGGGGCGTGCCGGTCGGACGGGTTCACGCGTCCGGTGCGCCAGTGTGCCGCGCTTCGGGTGGGGCGATCCGTGGATTCTTCGCGCCCGGTTCGCACAGGCCGCCGAGCAGGAACGCGGACAGCTCCTCGAACGCCTCGGCGTCGGACAGGCCGGTGCGCTCGGCGATCTCGCCGCGCTGGATGGCGCCGATGGTGCTGCTGACCAGCTCGGCGACGAAGGCCGCGTGCACCTCGCGGAACGCGCCGTCGCGCACGCCTTCGGCGATGTAGTCGCGCACCCGCTCGGCGGCGGCGCGGGCGTTGGCCTCGTAGCTGGCGCGGGTGGCCGGGTTGGCGGCCATGTCGTCGATGAACTGCCGGGAGGCGGGGCGCAGGTGCTCGGCGGCGGCCTGCAGGTAGCGCCGCATCCGCTCGCGCACGTCGGTCTCGGCGGCGACCGCGCTTTCGATCTCGGCGGTGGCGGTCTTGAAGAAGTGCCCGACGACGCGGACGGCGAGCTGCTCCTTGCTGCCGGCGAGCGTGTACAGCGTCGACTTGGAGCAGTGCAGCTGCCGGGCCAGGTCGTCCAGCGTGAAGTGCGCGAACCCCTCGGCCAGGAACAACCGGCAGAGCCGGTCGAGCAGCGCCGCGCGCCGGTCGGCCCGCGTGCCGGACCGCGCCGCGCTCGCCCGCGCGGTGCGCACGCCCTGGTCGGAGGTGGTCATGCGCTGAGACTGCCACAGCGCAGCGGAGCCTTTCTCCGCCGGGCTGGTGCGCGGACACCGCGAACAGTACTCTCATAGGTCCTGCAGTACTGATCTGAGTACCGGGAGCGCTGCCGCATGTCCGTCGACCGCCTGCTGCCCAGCACCGAAGCCGCCGATCTGCTCGTGCTCACCCGCGAGATCGCCCGCGCCGAACTCGCCCCCGCCGCGGCCGCCGCGGAAGAGCACGGCGAGTTCCCGCGGCGCGCGTTCAAGCTGCTCGGCGACGCCGGGCTGCTCGGCCTGCCCTACCCCGAGGAGCAGGGCGGCGGCGGGCAGCCGTACGAGGTCTACCTGCAGGTGCTCGAAGAGCTCAGCAGCGCGTGGATGACCGTCGGCGTCGGGCTGTCGGTGCACACCATGTCCTGCTTCCCGCTGGCCCGCTACGGCACCGCCGAGCAGCAGCGGCGCTGGCTGCCGGAGATGCTCGGCGGCGGCCTGCTGGGCGGCTACGCGCTGTCCGAGGCGCACGCCGGGTCGGACGCGGCGGCGCTGTCGACCCGGGCCGTGCGCGACGGCGAGGACTACGCGATCACCGGCACCAAGTGCTGGATCACCCACGGCGGCGTCGCGGACTACTACGCGCTGATGGCCCGCACCTCCGACGACGGGCCGCGCGGGATCACGTGCCTGCTCGTCGACGGCCGCACCGGCGGGCTCAGCGCCGGGACGCCGGAGCGCAAGATGGGCCTGACCGGCTCGCCGACCACCGAGCTGCGGTTCGACGGCGCCCGGGTGCCCGCCGAGCGGCGGATCGGCGCCGAGGGGCAGGGGCTCGCGATCGCGCTGGACGCCCTGGACTCCGGGCGGCTCGGGATCGCCGCGTGCGCGGTCGGGCTCGCCCAGGCCGCGCTGGACCTGGCCGTCGAGTACGCCGGGCAGCGCGAGCAGTTCGGCACGCCGATCGGCGAGTTCCAGGGCGTCGAGTTCCTGCTCGCCGACATGGCCGCGGCCGTGCAGTCGGCCCGCGCGACCTACCTGGACGCGGCGCGGCGGCGGGACGCCGGGCGGCCGTTCGGCACCCAGGCGTCGGTGGCCAAGCTGGTGGCCACCGACGCGGCCATGCGGGTCACCACCGACGCCGTGCAGGTGCTCGGCGGGGCGGGCTACACCCGGGACTTCCCGGCCGAGCGGTACCTGCGGGAGGCGAAGGTGCTGCAGATCTTCGAGGGCACCAACCAGATCCAGCGCATGCTCATCGCCCGCCGCCTCAAACCCGCCCGCTGAGCGGTGCCGGGGCTCAGCTCTCGGACTGCCCGCGCACGTACGCGCCGGGGCCGAAAGTCGTCCCCCTCCGACTCGGCCAGGTCGACCAGGTCGTACAGCACGGCCTCCACCGCGACCTCGGCGACGAGCCGCCAGTACTCGTCGCCGCCCGGGGTGAGCTCGCCGGCCCGATCCCGCACGCCGTCGCGGATCGCGTCCTTGATCCGGTCCTCGTGCGCGCGCCCGAACGCCCAGGCGAGCGTGCGCGCATCCGGCACACCCAACCGGGCTCTCCAGCCATCCCCGGCTTCTGAAACAGCGGCAGAACGGAGTTCCGGGCAGTGGTGAACGGGTTCAGATCGCTGTGCCCGGGGCGATGACCCACATCTGGCATTCGCCACCGCGGTACTGCAGCGTCGTCGCGTTCCCGGCCGGTTCCGCGTGGGCGGTGCCCGCGAGCGGCAGCGCCGCGACGGCGACATTCCCGAGTCGAATGCTCACCCGGGATCAATTGCTGACCCGGAGCACGCTGACCACCTTCCGCCATCGGCGATTCCGCCGAAGAATCCCGGTGCGGCGGTCAGAAGGGGCGGAGGCCCCAGCGGGCGATCCAGTTCTCGCCGGGGTGCAGGGGAATCAGGTCGGTTCCGGAGTTGAGCGCGTCCGGCGGGCAGGTCATCGGCTCGATCGCGATCGCGCGGCCCCGGCCCGGGAAGTCCGGGTGCGTGAACACCTGCACCCACCGGAACACCGGATCGGCCCACAGCTGCACCCCGTGCCCGTCCGGGGCGGTCAGCGAGTGCCGCACCAGCTGCTCCGGGTCGTCCGGGGCCGGCGCGGCGCCGCCGAAGGCGGTGTCCAGCTGCACGCCTTCGAGCCGGCGGCCGGCGGGGAACTCCCGCTCGGCGCCGGCCAGCTCGCGCGGGGCCCCGGTCGGCAGCAGCCGCTCCGGGTCCACCGGCAGCACGGTGCTCGCCGACAGCTGCAGCGCGCACTCGTCGGTCTCGGCCAGCCCCGCCCGCGGGTACGGGTGCACGCCCACCCCGAACGGCACCACGCGGGTGCCGAGGTTCTCCACGGTGTGCGTGACGATCAGCCCGGACTCGTCCAGCGCGTAGCCGATCGAGGTCAGCAGCGGCACCGGCCAGCCCGGCTGCGCCGGCACCATCGCGTGCAGCACGACCGTCGACTCGGCGTGCTCGACCACGGTCCAGGTGCTGTGCCGCAGCAGGCCGTGGATGGCGTTGCCCTTGTCCGGCTCGGTCAGCGCCAGCTGCTGCTCGGCGCCGTCCAGCCGCCAGCGGCCGTCGGCCACCCGGTTCGGCCAGGGCACCAGCACCGCGCCCGCGGCCGCGGGCGGCAGCGCATCGCCCGGGTAGGTCTCCGCGAACGGCACACCGTCCACTTCGAACAGCCGGAGCCCGGCGCCGACCTCGGTGATGACGGCGCGGGCGGTGCCGTGCGAGATCTCGAACTGGCGGCCCGTGGCGGGAACTGGATCATTCACGGCCCCCACCCTATGGGCCCGCGCGGGCGCGTGCGGGCGAAACGCACGAGCCCCGCCCGCGACGGGTGCGCGGGCGGGGCTCGGGAGGCTGCCGGATCTCCCGGCTGCCGGGGTGCTCAGCGGTTCAGTTGCTCAGCGACTCCGGGTCGAAGTCGACCTTGCCCACCAGGAGCCGGTTGACGCCCCAGAACACGACGCCGATCAGCAGCAGCAGCCCGGCGATCAGGTACTCGTCCAACGGCCGCCCCGACAGCGGGCTGGCGAAGAACACGCACAGCAGCGCGCCCAGCGCCGGCACCCAGGTGGGGGCGCGGAAGTGCTCGTGCTCGACCTTCTCCCGCCGCAGCACCAGCACGGCGATGTTGACCACCGCGAACACCACCAGCAGCAGCAGCGAGGTGGTCGAGCCCAGGTCCTCGATGTCCAGGAAGCTCACCAGCACCACCGCCAGCACGCTGGTGAACAGGATCGCCACCCACGGGGTGCGCCGGCCGCGGTGCACCTTGCCGAACACCGACGGGATGATCCGCTCGTTCGACATGCCGTAGACGAGGCGGCTGGCCATCAGCATGTTGATCAGCGCGGTGTTGGTGACCGCGAACAGCGCGATGACCGAGAACAGGACCGGCGGGAACCACGGGGCGGCGGCCTTGACCACCAGCAGCAGCGGGGCCGAGGACTGCGCGAGCTCGTCGGTCGGCACCAGCGTCGAGGTGATCAGCGCGATCACCAGGTAGATCCCGGCGGTGATGCTCAGGCCCAGCAGCAGCGCGCGCGGGAACGTCTTGGCCGGGTCGCGGGTCTCCTCGGCCATGTTCACCGAGTCCTCGAAGCCGACCATCGCGAAGAACGCCAGCGCGGTCGCCGAGGTGATCGCCAGCAGCGGCGAGGAGTCCGAGTCGAACCGGCTCAACCGGCTCGGGTCCGGCTGCACCGCCGGGTCGTGGCTGCCGGCCAGCAGCGCGTAGGCGCCGAAGGCGATCACGATGACCAGCCCGGACAGCTCCACGCAGGTCAGCACCACGTTCATCTTCACCGACTCGCCCACGCCCCGGAAGTTCACCAGCGCGAGCACGATTAGGAACAGCAGCGCCACGACCACCGACACCGGCCCGAGGCCGGGGAAGATCTCCTCCAGGTAGTCGCCGCTGAACGCCTGCGCGGCCGAGGACGCCGAGGTGATGCCGGAGCACATCACCGCGAACGCGATCAGGAACGTCACGAAGTGGATCCCGAACGCCCGGTGCGCGTACAGCGGCGCACCCCCGGCCTTCGGGTACTTGCCCACCAGCTCCAGGTAGCTGCACGCGGTCAGGAACGCGACCACGAAGGCCACCACGAACGGAATCCACAGCGCACCCCCGACCTTGCCGGCGACCTTGCCGGTCAGGGAGTACACGGTGGTGCCGAGGATGTCGCCAACCACGAAGAACAGCAGCAGTTTCGGCCCCATGACCTTCTTCAGGCCGGGCTGCGCACCGTCGGGCGTCTCGCCGTGCGCGGTCGTCTCGTTCGCCATGGACAGAGAGTGTGCCCGTTCTGCGCAAATGATCTTTTGCGACCCCGGCCGGGGCCGGTTGCCGCGGATGTCCGACCGGGTTCGGCTCAACGGCCCAGCAGGACGCTGATCAGCGGGGATTTCCCGCTGATCGGGAAACCGGGGCGCAACCCGATCGGAAGAGTCCCGCGCGCGAACCGAGACCGCACCGTCACCGCGGCCGCGGCGGCTGCTCCGATCCGGCGGTTCCGCTCGGTGATCACTCGACCGGCGCTCGGTAGCGCCAGAACGCCGGCAGCAGCAGCGCGGCCAGCGCGGCGAACACCACGACCGCCGCCCCGCCGAGCGCGCTCGCCTGCTGCGCGCCCAGCGCCGAGCCGCCCGCGCCGTGCAGCACGTCGGCCAGCCGCGGCCCGCCGGCCACGACGACGGTGAACACGCCCTGGATGCGCCCGCGCATCTCGTCGGTGGCCGCGGCCTGCAGCATCGCGCTGCGGTAGACCATGCTCACCAGGTCCGCCCCGCCACCGAGCGCCAGGAACAGCACTGCCAGCCACAGCGAGCCGGACAGCCCGAACCCGATGATCGCCAGGCCCCAGCCGATCACCGCGATCGTCACCCCGATCCCGTGCCTGCGGATCCGGTGCAGCCACCCGGACAGCACCCCGACCGCGAACGATCCCAGCGGGATCGCCGCGTACAGCCAGCCCAGCGCGACCCCGCCGCCGTGCGGATCGCCGAACACCCGCTCGGCCAGCTCCGGGAACAGCGCCCGCGGCATCCCGCAGACCATCGCGATGATGTCCATCAGGAACGACGCCAGCAGCACCGGATGCCCGCCGAGGTAGCGGAACCCGTCCACGACCGACCGCAACCCCGCCGAGGTCGGCGCCCCTTCCAGCGGCGGCAGCGCAGGCAGCCGGAACACCGCCCAGGCCGCCACGCACAGCCCGACCGCGTCCACCAGGTACAGCACCGACAGCCCCATCAGCGGCAGCAGCGCGCCGGCCAGCAGCGGCCCGACGATCGAGCCGAGCTGGAACACCGTCGCGTTCAGCGCCTGCGCCGACGGCAGCAGGTGGTTCGGGATGATCCGCGCGATCGCCGCGCTGCGCGTCGGCATGTTCACCGCGAAGCAGGTCTGCTGCACCGCGAACAGCCCCAGCACCAGCCACACCGAGCCGAACCCGCCCGCGGCCACCAGCCACAGCAGCACCGCGGTCGCGGCCAGCCCCGAGTTGGTGACCAGCAGCAGCCGCCGCCGGTCCACGGTGTCGGCGACGGCACCGCCCCACAGCCCGAACACCAGCAGCGGCACCAGCCCGAAGATCCCCGCCAGCCCCACGTAGGCGGAGTCGCCGGTGAGGTCGAACAGCTGCTTGGGCACCGCGACCGCGCTGAACTGCGCCCCCACCGAGGTGATGATGTTCGAGGCCCACAACCGGCGGTAGGGCGGGAACTGCAGCGGCCGGGTGTCCAGCAGGACCTTGCCGAGCAGCCGCCGCCAGGCCGGCCGGGACGCCGCGTCCGTGTCCGCGCTGCGCTGATCCACGAGCGGCCAGCCTGCCACCGCGGGCACCCGCGGCCGCACCGGTTGTGATGCAGCCGACCGGGCGCTGACCACCGAAAAACCCCGAACCGGAGCAAAAGCGACCGGCGGGGGCGCACCCCGCCGGTCGGCGTTGTCGCAGTGCGCGCGGCGCAGTGGCGCGCGGGGTTCAGCGGCTCACGGCGCGAGCCGCTCGACGCCCCACCGGTCGTCGTCGCGGCGGAACCGAAGCCGGTCGTGCAGCCGGTCCGGGCGGCCCTGCCAGAACTCCACCGACTGCGGGCGGATCCGCCAGCCGCCCCAGTGCGGCGGCACCGGCACCTTCTCGGCGTCGCCGAACCGGCGCTCGATGGTGTTCAGCGCGGCCTCCAGCGCCGCCCGCCCGGACACCACCCGCGACTGCGGGGAGGCCCAGGCGCCGACCTGCGAGCCGCGCGGGCGCACCGCCCAGTACTCGGCGGTCTCCTGCGCGCTGACCTTCTCCACCTCGCCGCGCACGTTGACCTGCCGCTGCAGGCTCAGCCACGGGAAGGTCGCCGCGGCCACCCGGGTCGCGATCAGGTCGTGGCTCTTCGACGAGGTGTAGTTGGTGAAGAACACCAGCCCGCGCTCGTCGAAGCCCTTGCACAGCACGGTGCGCGAGGACGGGAAGCCGTCGGCGTCCGCGGTGGCCAGCACCATCGCGTTCGGCTCCGGGATCTCGGCGCGCACCGCCTCGTCGAACCACAGCTGGAGCTGCTCGTGCCAGGTGGCCGCGAGCGAGCTCTCGTCCAGGGATCCGGCCTCGTAGGACACGCGCATCGCCGACAGCGTGCCGTTCCCGGTGCTCGTGGTGCTCTGGGACATCCGAACTTCCTCCCTGGAACCCGACTCGGTGCGCCTGCCGGGCGGCCCCGCCGCGGGGACCGCTCCGCCGTGCGCGGTGCGCGCCACGGCACCGGCTACGACGGTAAACGGACGGCGAAGTGCCGCCGAACCGGCGGGTGCTCACGATCGATTCCGCAAACGATGCAGTGATGCGGGGCTCACCCGGTCGGCAGAGCGCTGCGTTTGATACCCCTGTCATGCGGCGGTTTCCGGGCTCGGGTGGTGCCCGCGGGCGGTGCCGAGGCGGTGTTCGGCGGTGATCGCGTCCGCGGCCAGGGCGGTGGCGAGCGCGCCGCCGGCGGGCAGCGGGACCAGCGACCACCAGTCACCGCTGACCGGCTCGGCCGGGGCTTCGGCGCGCACCATTACCTCGGTGCCGAGCACGCGGGAACCGGCCAGGTAGCCGGCGCTGTCCAGCAGCCGGCCCGGGTGCAGGTCGAGGTCCTGGCGCAGCACCGGGACGCCGCCGCGGACCACGTGGGTGGCGGTGCGCAGCCGCCCGGGCGGCTCGCCGGTCCGGCCGAGGACCAGCAGTTCCCGCAGGTCCAGGCGGGCGTCCTCGGCGAGCTCGGCGTGCAGCTCGGCGCGGTGGTCGGCGCGGGAGGTCACCACGGTGGCCTCCGGGCGGTAGTCCAGCTCGGCGCCCTCGGCGAGCTCCACCTGCACGCGGGTGCGGCTGTGCCCCGCCCTCATGCCGGGCAGCGCTACCGTCGCGGCGGTGCCGCGCAGCCGCAGCCGCGCGCCCGGGCCGACGTGCACCCGCAGCCGGACGTCGTCACCGCCGAGCGGGGCGGCCGCCGAGCTCACCAGGTGCACCACCGCCGCCCCGTCCCCGGCCACCGCGGCACGGCGGTGCACCAGCGTCATCGGGGCCTGCGAGCGGAGTTCGCGCACGGCGCTGCGGCCGCTCGCGGTGCGCTCGACGCGCAGCACGGCCAGGGCCTTCACCGCACCTCCCTCACGCGCCGACCGGCGCGGTCAGCTGCGCGCGCACCCAGGCGGCCACGTCCGGCGCGTTCGGGGTGTCGGTCAGCGACTGGGCGATCACCGGCAGCTCGCCGCGCATCCGGTGCGCGTCGGAGAGCATCACCTCCATGTCGGCGCCGACCCGCTCGGCCAGGTCCACCTTGTTGATCACCAGCAGGTCGGCGGTGGTCACGCCCGGCCCGCCCTTGCGCGGGACCTTGTCGCCGCCGGCGACGTCGACGACGAAGATCTGCGCGTCGGCCAGGCCGCGGCTGAACACGGCGGTGAGGTTGTCGCCGCCGCTTTCCACCACCACCAGCTCCAGGCCGGAATGGCGCTCCTCCAGCCGCTCGACGGCGTCCAGGTTCGCGGTGATGTCGTCCCGGATCGCGGTGTGCGGGCAGGCGCCGGTCTGCACCGCCTCGACCCGGTCCGGGTCCAGCACGCCCGCCGAGCGCAGGAAGTCCGCGTCCTCGGTGGTGTAGATGTCGTTGGTGACCACGGCCAGCCGCACCTCCTGGCCGAGCGCGCGGCACAGCGCGGCGGTCAGCGCGGTCTTGCCGCTGCCCACCGGGCCGCCGATGCCCAGCCGGAACGGGCGGCCGAGCCGGGAGGCCGCGGCGTGCGGGTCGGGGGCGGCCGCCGTCGGGTCGAAGGTGATGTCGTGGGTGTGGCCGTGGCCGTGCAACTCGTTCCTCCTCGTGCTGCTTCGTGGTCAGGACGCGAACAGGCGGACGTGCTCGCGGTGCTGCCGCTCGTGCGCCTCGGCCAGCAGGTCCAGCGCGGGCGCTCCCGGAGCGGGCAGCTCGGCGGGGTCGGCGCCGGCGGTGGCGGCGGCGCGGGCGGCGAGCTCGTCGAGGTCGGGGCCGAGCTCGGCGACGACCCCGTTCACCTCCATCGGGTCCAGCCCGAGCAGCCGTACCCCGGCCGACGACGGGCCGCTGATCGCGAGGTAGCCCGCGACCAGCGCCGCCTCCCGCGGCCCGTCGCCCGCAGCGGCGGTGAGCACGCCGAGCACGAGCGCGTGGTGCGGGCGCCGGTCGATCGCCACCAGCTGCTCCAGCGCCTCCGACGGCCAGGCCGCGCGGCCGGAGCGCGCGGTCCCGCGGCCCTGCGCGCGGGAGGCGGTGCGCTGCGCGGGCGAGGGCGTGCGCGCGTCGAGCTCCGCGTCCAGCCGCCGCCAGTGCTGCGCACCGGCCCCCCGCAGCGCCGCGTGCGCCGCCGCGGCCGCGAACACCGCCTGCACCTCGCCGGCGCCGAACAGCCGGCCGCGGAGGAACTCCCGCAGGCTCGGCACGTCGGTGACCAGCCCGCGCGCGGCGGCCTCCTCCACCCCGCCGGAGTGCACGTGCCCGCCGCCGGGGAACCGCGCGTCCGCCAGCGCCAGCACCGCCGAACCCGGCATCAGAACAGCGAGTACCGCTGCGCCAGCGGCACTTCCGCGACCGGCTGCGGCTCGACGTCCTCGCCGTCGATGCGCACCGCGAAGCTGTCCGGGTCGACCTCGATGCGCGGGGTGGCGTCGTTGTGCACCATCTGCGCCTTGCCGACCGAGCGGGTGCTGCGCACCGCGGCCAGCTCCCGCTGAAGCCCGAGCCGGTCGGCGAGCCCGTCGTCGACGGCCGCCTGCGCCACGAAGTGCACCCCGCCGCGCGCGGCCGCGCGCCCCATCGCCCCGAACATCGGCCGCGACCACACCGGCTGCGGCGTGGGGATGGAGGCGTTCGCGTCGCCCATCTGCGCCCACGCCGGGAACCCGCCCTTGAGCACGACCTCCGGGCGCACTCCGAAGAACTTCGGGTCCCACAGCACCAGGTCGGCCAGCTTGCCCACCTCCACCGAGCCGACGAGGTGGTCGATGCCGTGCGCGCGGGCCGGGTTGATCGTGTACTTCGCGACGTAGCGCTGCGCCCGCCGGTTGTCCGCCCGGTCGTCGCCGGGCAGCGGGCCGCGGCGGTCCTTCATCGCGTGCGCGGTCTGCCAGGTGCGGGTGATGACCTCGCCGATGCGGCCCATGGCCTGCGCGTCCGAGCTGATCATCGAGATGGCGCCGAGGTCGTGCAGCACGTCTTCGGCGGCGATGGTGCTGGGCCGGATGCGGCTCTCGGCGAAGGCCAGGTCCTCCGGCACGGCCGGGTTGAGGTGGTGGCACACCATGAGCATGTCCAGGTGCTCGTCGATGGTGTTGACCGTGTGCGGCCGGGTCGGGTTGGTCGACGAGGGCAGCACGTTGGCCTCCGCGGCGACCTTGATGATGTCCGGCGCGTGCCCGCCACCGGCGCCTTCGGCGTGGTAGGCGTTGATCGAGCGGCCGTTGATCGCCGCGAGGGTGGACTCCAGGAACCCGGTCTCGTTGAGCGTGTCGGTGTGGATGGCGATCTGCACCCCGGAGTCCTCGGCGCAGCGCAGCGCGGCGTCGATCACCGCGGGCGTGCAGCCCCAGTCCTCGTGCAGCTTCAGCCCGCCCGCGCCGCCGCGCAGCTGCTCGGCCAGCGCCTCGCCGCGGGTGGTGTTGCCCTTCCCGAGCAGCAGCAGGTTCACCGGGGCGGTCTCCAGCGCGGCCAGCATCCGCCCGGTGTTCCACGCGCCCGGGGTGACGGTGGTGGCCTTCGAGCCCTCCACCGGCCCGGTGCCGCCGCCGACCAGCGTGGTCAGCCCGGAGGCGACGGCGGTGTCGATCTCCTGCGGGCAGATGAAGTGCACGTGGCAGTCCACCCCGCCCGCGGTGAGGATCTTCCCGCCACCGGCCAGGACCTCGGTGGACGGCCCGATCACCAGCGCCGGGTCCACGCCGTCGGTGACGTCCGGGTTGCCGGCCTTGCCGATGCCGGTGATGCGGCCGTCGCGGACGCCGACGTCGGCCTTGACCACGCCCCAGTGGTCCAGCACCAGCGCGCCGGTGATCACCAGGTCGGGGGCGCCTTCGGCGCGGGTGGCGATCGACTGGCCCATGGACTCGCGGATCACCTTGCCGCCGCCGAACACGGCCTCCTCGCCGGAGCCGGCCGGGCCGCGGCTGCGGTCCTCGGTGACCTCCACGAGCAGGTTCGTGTCGCCGAGCCGGACGCGGTCGCCGGTGGTCGGGCCGAACAGCTCCGCGTAGCGGGCGCGGTCCACTGTGCTCACTGCTGCCCCTTCTCGCCGTAGTCGGTGGTGCCCGGCGCGCTGCCGCGCTCGTCGAGCCGCCCGGCGTACTCCTTGCGCAGGCCGCGCACCACGCGCGCCCCGCCGATCGGCACCAGGTCGACCTCCCGCTCCACCCCGGGTTCGAAGCGCACGGCGGTGCCCGCGGGCACGTCGAGCCGGTGGCCCCAGGCGGCGTCCCGGTCGAACTCGAGGCCCGGGTTGACCGCGGCGAAGTGGTAGTGCGAGCCGACCTGCACCGCGCGGTCGGCGGTGTTGACGACGGCCAGCCGCACCCGCGGGCGGCCGGGGTGCAGCTCGACGGGTTCGGCGGCCACGAGGATCTCGCCCGGGACGACGGAGGACATGCGCGGCTCCTCGGCGCTGGGGACTGGGCGGGGGACTGATGTCGCGCGGCGCGGGCGGGACCTGCGCCGCAGCAGCACCTAGGAGATCGGGTCGTGCACGGTCACGAGCTTGGTGCCGTCCGGGAACGTGGCCTCGACCTGCACGTCGTGCAGCATCTCCGGCACCCCGTCGAGGACCTGCTCGGCGGTGAGGACCTCCCGCCCGGAGCGCATCAGCTCGGCGACGGTGCGGCCGTCCCGCGCGCCTTCGACGACGTGGTCGGTGATCAGCGCGACGGCCTCCGGGTGGTTCAGCCGCAGCCCGCGGGCCAGGCGTTCCCGGGCGAGGTCGGCGGCCACGTGGACCAGCAGCTTGTCGCGCTCGTGCGGGGCGAGGTGCATAACGCCTCTGTAGCACGGTTCACCCGGCCGGACCGGTGCCGCGACGCCGGAATTCATCCCGTCTAACACGATCTTTCCGAGATCGTCACACGGTTCCGCCCGGGCAACGCCGTGTGATCTTCACCATTCCCGCGCGTTCGCGGCTCGCGAGCAATTGCCACGCCCGCGCGGGCGGGTGCAGTGTTACCGCCTAAGCACAGGCTGCGACCGCGACCGCTGAAGTCCTCGTGCTCATGCACCCCGCCACGTCCGCCGCGCGTGCCCGCACGCGCGGCCGCCCGAACGACTCGACGAGGAGACGAGGCCACCCATGAGCAACGAATCCACCGACTTCCGCCCCGGCCTGGAGGGCGTGGTCGCGTTCCAGACCGAGATCGCCGAACCGGACAAGGACGGCGGCGCGCTGCGCTACCGGGGCGTGGACATCGAGGACCTGGCCGGGCGGGTGTCCTTCGGCGACGTGTGGCAGCTGCTGGTCGACGGCGAGTTCGGCCGCGGCCTGCCCGCCACCGGCCCCGCGCTGCTGCCGGTGCGCACCGGCAACGTGCGGGTGGACGCGCAGGCCGCGATCGCGATGCTGGGCCCGGCCTACGGGTTCGAGCCGCTGCTGGACATCACCGACGAGCAGGCCCGCGACCAGCTGGCCCGAACTTCCACGCTCGGGCTGTCCTACGTGGCGCAGTCGGCCCGCGGCGACGACGTGCCGTCGGTGCCGGAGCACCGGATCGACCAGTGCTCGACGCTGACCGAGCGGTTCCTGACCCGCTGGCGCGGCGAGCCCGACCCGGCGCACGTGCAGGCGCTGGACGCCTACTGGGTCTCGGCGGCCGAGCACGGCATGAACGCCTCCACGTTCACCGCCCGCGTGATCGCCTCCACCGGCGCGGACGTGGCCGCGACGCTGTCCGGCGCGGTCGGGGCCATGTCCGGCCCGCTGCACGGCGGCGCCCCGGCGCGGGTGCTGCCGATGCTGGCCGAGGCCGAGCGCACCGGCGACGCCCGCAAGGTCGTCGAGGGCATCCTGGACCGCGGCGAGCGGCTGATGGGCTTCGGCCACCGCGTCTACCGGGCGCAGGACCCGCGGGCCCGGGTGCTGCGCAACACCTGCGAGCGGCTGGCCGCGCCGCGCTTCGAGGCCGCCGCCGCGCTGGAGCGGGCCGCGCTGGAGGTGCTGCGGGAGCGGCGCCCGGACCGGCCGATCGAGACGAACGTGGAGTTCTGGGCCGCGGTGATCCTGGACTTCGCGGAGGTCCCGACCGAGATGATGCCGGCGATGTTCACCTGCGCCCGCACCGCGGGCTGGTCGGCGCACGTGCTGGAGCAGAAGCGCACCGGCCGCCTGGTGCGGCCGTCGGCGCAGTACGTCGGCCCCGGCCCGCGCTCGCCGCAGGAGGTCGGCGGCTGGGACTCGGTGTCCCCGCTGCCGGTCGCGGCCACGAGCTGACCGCATCAGCCGGGCTGATACCGCCGAGCTGACCGCGCCGATCGGGCGGCGGGCCGCGCGCCCGCCGCCCGATCACGCATCGCAACCCCGTTGATCACGGTGCGCGCACGCATCGGCTAGGATGATCGCGCGCGAAACGCTCCGGACCCTCCCGGCTCCCCCGTCCCGGCCGGACCGCCGAGCGCACCGACCCCGCCCGCACCACCCCCGCGCACCCCTCGCCGCAAATGCGTAGCGAGGCACAAATATGCTGGTCACAGCGGCCATCACGCGCTCGGCGTGATCTCGCTTGCTGGCCAAAGCGCGTCCCGCGCAGTAAGTTGCCCACCGGCTCGCGGCGCCGCGGCCGGAGTTCACCTCCCGGACTCCCCGCCGCAACGCAGCGCCCGAGCAGCACCGGCAACGGCGCCGGTGACCGGGGCCGGCCCGGGGTCCGCCGAACCCCGGTCGACCGCGACACCCCGGACGCGCCGGCCACCCCTGCGGGACCGCGGGCGCGAACGAAGCCGACCAACGACACCGGAGGCGCCGGAATGACGCAGGCCGAGACCGATCCGACCACCTTGCAGCTGCCCGCCGAGCTCAAGCCCTCCGACGGCCGCTTCGGCTGCGGCCCGTCGAAGGTCCGCACCGAGCAGCTGGCCAGGCTCGCCGCCGACGGTGCGGCCGTGATGGGCACCTCGCACCGGCAGAAGCCGGTGAAGTCCCTGGTCGGGCGCGTTCGCGAGGGCCTGTCCCAGCTGTTCCGGCTGCCCGAGGGCTACGAGGTCGTGCTGGGCGTCGGCGGCACCACCGCGTTCTGGGACGCCGCGACGTTCGGGCTGGTCAAGGACCGCGCGCTGCACCTGACCTACGGCGAGTTCTCGCAGAAGTTCGCCAAGGCCACCAAGGATGCCCCGTTCCTGCAGGACCCGGTGGTCGTCTCCGCCGAGCCCGGCGACGCCCCGGACCCGGTGGCCGACCCGAGCGCGGACCTGATCGCCTGGGCGCACAACGAGACCTCGACCGGCGTGATGCTGGCCCCGACCCGCCCGAGCGGTTCGGAGGGCTCGCTGATCGCCGTGGACGCCACCTCGGGCGCGGGCGGGCTGCCGTTCGACGCCGCGGACGTGGACGTCTACTACTTCGCCCCGCAGAAGTCCTTCGCCTCCGACGGCGGGCTGTGGCTGGCCGCGATGAGCCCGGCCGCGCTGGACCGGATCGGCGAGGTCGCCGCCTCCGGCCGGTACGTGCCGGAGTTCCTGTCGCTGACCACCGCGCTGGACAACTCCCGCAAGGACCAGACCTACAACACCCCGGCGGTGGCCACGCTGTTCCTGCTGGCCGACCAGATCGACTGGATGAACGGCAACGGCGGGCTGGACTGGTGCGTCTCGCGCACCCGCGAGTCCTCGCAGCGGCTGTACCAGTGGGCGGAGAAGTCGGACTTCGCCACGCCGTTCGTGCAGGACCCGGCGAAGCGCTCGCAGGTCGTCGGCACGGTCGACTTCGACGAGCGGGTGGACGCGGCCGCGGTGGCCAAGGCGCTGCGCGCCAACGGCATCGTGGACACCGAGCCGTACCGCAAGCTGGGCCGCAACCAGCTGCGGATCGGCACCTTCCCGGCGATCGAGCCGGACGACGTCACCGCGCTGACCAAGTCCATCGACTGGGTGGTCTCGCAGCTTTCCTGAGCGCGGCACCACCGGTCCGCCGAGGTCGTCACCGCACCATGACGATCGACACGCTCGTGTCCCCCGATCTCAGTGTTGATCACGGCCAGTGATCAACTCCTCGGCTGGGTTTCGCCACGCGTTCGCAAGTCGACCGCCGTTCAGGCAAGATCGGGGACGGAGAGGATGGTCACCAAGCGAGACCGAACCCGGCGCGCCCCCTTCGTCAAGCGGGCACGCCGGGTTACGGTCACAGCTCGGTGACGACAGTACCGGGGAGGCTGGCGTATGCGTGCGCTGCGGGTGGTCGGGTTGGACGAGGACGGTGAGACCGTCATCTGCGAGGACCCGGAGAACGGCGACCGTTTTTCGGTGCCCGCCGACGAGCGGCTGCGCGCTGCCGCGCGCGGCGATCTGACCCGGCTCGGGCAGGTGCAGATCGAGCTGGAGGCGCAGATGCGCCCCCGCGAGATCCAGGCGCGCATCCGGGCCGGTGCGTCCGTCGAGGACGTCGCCCACTCCGCCGGGGTGCCCGAGCAGCGGGTGGAGCGCTACGCCTACCCCGTGCTGCTGGAGCGGCAGCAGATCGCCGAGCGCTCGCAGCGCGCCCACCCGGTCCGCGAGGACGGGCCGGACGTGCAGACGCTCGGCGAGGTCGTCGCGCAGACCTTCACCATGCGCGGGCACGACTTCTCCGACGCCGAGTGGGACGCCTGGCGCGGCGACGACGGCAAGTGGGTCGTGCGGCTGGCCTGGCAGGCCGGGCGGTCGGAGAACCTGGCGCACTGGGTGTTCCACCCGGGTGCGCACGGGGGCACCGTCGCGGCCATCGACGACCACGCCCAGGACCTGCTCGATCCCTCGCCGAACCGGCCGCTGCGCACGGTGCGGCCGGTGACCGCGCTGGCCCGCGAGGCGCTGGAGATGGACAAGGACGACAGCGCCGAGGAGGAGCCGGAGGAGGTGCCGGAGGCCCCGGCGCCCGCGCCGCGCGGCGAGTCCTCCCCCGCCGTTCCGGCGCTGGAGCTGGAGCTGGAGGCCGAGTCGAGCGCCGAGGACGAGCCGGACGAGCAGCCGTCCGCCCCGCTGGCCGAGCAGGCCGCCGAGGACGACGTCGAGGCGATCGAGGACGACGCGGCCCGCAAGGCCGAACCGGCCGGGCGCAGGCGCAAGAACCACCCCATCGTCCCGTCCTGGGAAGACGTGCTGCTGGGCGTGCGCTCGCACCGCTGAGCGGCTGATCGACGAAGCGGCCTCCCGGTTTCCGGGAGGCCGTTTTCGCGTCCGGGGCCGGTGCTGCGCAGCCGGCACCGCCGCGGGTTCGCGGGGCGAAGCAGCGAGAACTGCACCCCGCGGAGGCGCTCAGGTTCCCTGCCGGGCACGCACCGGTTCTCAGGGGCCGAGGGCCGACAGCGCCAGGGCCACCCAGGCCAGGACCACGCCGAGCGCGGTGCCGAACGCGACCCAGCGCCAGACCGGCAGCCGCCGCCCCAGCCACACCGAGGGAGCGAACCCGCCGGCGACGACCAGGTTCACGAACGCCGCCAGCGGCGTGCTCACCTCCGCCAGCCCGAGGCTGACCACGACCAGCGCGATCACCACGATCGCCGCGGTGAAGCCGGTCAGCGCCAGCCCGGTGCCCCACGGCGTCGGCTCGTCGGAAGCGCCGGGCCGGGCGACCCGGCCGAACCGGGTGACGCGGCCGCGGGCGGGGTCCCAGTAGCAGATCTCGGCGCCGGTCTCGGTGGCCAGCCGGGCGGCGAGCACGCGGCCGCGGCGGGACAGCAGGGCCGCCGAGGTCTCCCCGGCGATCTCCTGCTCCGGGGCGGTGGTGTGCACGACGTGCGCCCACTCGTGCACGGCGGCGACGAGGTCGGGCGGCAGCGGCAGCTGCTCGGGGGCGTGCTCGCGGGCGCCGCGGGTGGCGCCGTCGGCGCGGCCGATCAGCACCGCGCGCCCGTCGCGGACCCGCAGCTCCCAGCGGGAGCGCTGCATCGTGGCGTTCCGGGTCGTGGCGCTCATCCGGCGGCACCGCTCATCTCGTGGAACGCGATGGCCCCGGCGGTGGCGACGTTGAGCGAGTCGACGGCGTTGTGCATCGGGATGCGCACGGCGACGTCCGCGGCGTCGATGGTCTCGTCGGTCAGGCCGGGGCCTTCGGAGCCGAGCACCACGGCCACCTTGCCCCGGTCCAGCCCGGCCTCCCGCAGCGGGACCGAGCTCTCCCGCGGGGTCAGCGCGGCGATCCGGAAGCCGTGCTCGGACAGCGTCTTCAGGTCGGCAGGCCAGGCGTCGAGGTGCGCGAACGGCACCCGCAGCACGTGCCCCATCGACACCCGCACGCTGCGCCGGTAGAGCGGATCGGAGCAGCCGGCGCCGAGCAGCACCCCGTCCACGCCGAGCGCGGCGGCGTTGCGGAACAGCGCACCCAGGTTCTCGTGGTCGCCGACGCCCTCCAGCACGGCCAGCCGCCGGGACCGCGCGACCAGGTCGGCCGCGGGCACCGGCTCGGCGCGGTCGGCCACCGCCAGCACGCCCCGGTTGAGGTGGAAGCCGACGATGCGCGCCATCACGTCGGCGGAGGTGACGTAGGCGGGCACGTCGACGCCGTCGAGCGCGTCGGCCAGCGCGTCGATCCGCCGCTGCACCCCGAGCAGCGCCCGCACCGGGTAGGGCGAGGCCAGCAGCCGCTCCACCACCACGACGCCCTCGGCGATCACCAGCCCGCGCCCGCCGGGCCGGTCCGGGCGGCGGTCCGCGGTGGACAGGTCCCGGAAGTCGTCGACCCTCGGGTCGTCGACCTCGGTCACCTCGACTGCGCGCGCCACGCGGGTCATTTTCGCATTCGGCGGCGGGCGGACTCGCGCACCCGGTTGATCACCCCGGGCCCGCGGGAAGGCGGTGAGGAGGCCTGCCGGTCCCATGGTCGTTGTCACAGCGGATTCCGACGATCGGCGGGCATATCTGCGCGGAAGGACTTGTTAGTTGTAGAGAGCAAACATCGTTCCGCCCGTCCGGCCGAGCCAGAGGAGACCTATGTCCACCGCCGATGAGACCGCCATCGACGGCTCCCCGCCGACCGAACCGAAGCTGGGGGGCAAGCTCAAGTTCGCCCTGATCCTCGGCGGGCTGACCGCGTTCGGGCCGCTGTCGATCGACATGTACCTGCCCGCGCTGCCGGAGCTGAGCCGCGAGCTCGGCGCCTCCCCCGCGCAGGGCCAGCTCACGCTCACCGCGATCCTGCTCGGCCTGGCGTTCGGGCAGGTGATCGCCGGCCCGATCAGCGACTCGGTCGGCCGCCGCAAGCCGCTCGTGGTCGGGCTCGCCGTCTACACCGCCGCGTCGGTGCTGTGCGCGCTGTCCGGGTCCGCCGCGGCGCTGACCGCGCTGCGCGCGCTGCAGGGCCTGGGGGCCGCGGCCGGCGTGGTGATCGCCCGCGCGACCGTGCGCGACCTGTACTCGGGGCGCGAGGCCGCGAAGTTCTTCTCGTCGCTGATGCTGGTGACCGGCCTGGCGCCGGTGCTGGCGCCGGTGATCGGCGGGCAGATCCTGGCGCACACCAACTGGCGCGGGGTGTTCGTGGTGCTGACCGGGTTCGGCACCCTCCTGCTCGTGGTGTCGGCGCTGCTGCTGCCGGAGACCAAGCGGCCGGAGTGGCGCCAGCCCGCCGAGCTCGGCACCACCTTCCGCACCTTCGGCACCCTGCTGGCCCGCCCGTCGTTCCTCGGCAACGCGCTGACCGCGGGGCTGGCGATGTCGGCGATGTTCGCCTACGTCTCCGGTTCGTCGTTCGTGCTGCAGGGCGTCTACGGGCTCTCGCCGCAGACGTTCAGCTTCGCGTTCGGCGCGAACGCGGTCGGGCTGGTGCTGGCCGGGCAGATCAACGCCCGCATCGTCGGGCGGTTCGCCACCGAGGTGCAGGTGCTGATGACCGCGCTCGGCGTGGCCGCGCTGGCCGGGCTGGTGCTGCTGGCCACGGTGCTGCTGAACCTGCCGCTGGCGTTCCTGCTGGGGGCGCTGTGGGTCACGATCGCCTCGCTGGGCTTCGTCATGCCGAACACGACGATGCTGGCGCTGGCCGACAACCGGGACGTCTCCGGCAGCGCCTCGGCGCTGCTGGGCGTGTGCCAGTTCGTGGTCGGCGCGCTGGCCGCGCCGCTGGTCGGCGTCGGCGGCACCGGGACCGCGCTGCCGATGGTGATCGTGATGTGCAGCGTCGTGTTCGGCGCACTGCTGGTGTTCACGGCGCTGGGCCGGCGCGGGGCGCACAGCACCGAGGTCGTCGCCCGGCAGCGCGCAGCCGCACCGGACGCCTCGACCGCGCAGAAGTGATCCGAGGCGGGCGCCGGGCGATCCCGGCGCCCGCTGCTCGTCGCGGGGCCTTCCCGCGCCCGACCCGGAAAGGTGCACATGGCTCAGCTCGGAACGACCGACCTCGACGTCTTCCCGATCTGCCTCGGCGGCAACGTGTTCGGCTGGACCGCCGACCGCGACGACTCGTTCGCGGTGCTGGACGGCTACCGCGCTGCGGGCGGCGACTTCATCGACACCGCCGACCTGTACATGGCGCACGCGCCGGGCAACTCCGGCGGCGAATCGGAGACCGTGATCGGCGAGTGGCTGCGCTCCCGCGGCCGCCGCGACGAGGTCGTCCTCGCCACCAAGGTCGCCAAGCTGCCCGGCCGCCGCGGCCTGTCCGCGCAGAACATCAAGGCCGCCGCAGAGGACTCGCTGCGCCGCCTCGGCGTGGACCACATCGACCTCTACTACGCGCACGAGGACGACGAGACCGTGCCGCAGGAGGAGACGATGGCCGCGTTCGACGAGCTGGTGCGGGCCGGGAAGGTCCGCTACCTGGCCGCGTCGAACTTCAGCGCCGAGCGGCTCGCCTCCGCCCTGGCGATCTCCGACCGGGAGGGCCTGGCCCGCTACCGGGCGATCCAGCCGCACTACAACCTCGTCGAGCGCACCGCCTACGAGACCGAGCTCGCCCCGCTGGCCGAGCGGGAGAAGCTGCCGGTGCTGCCCTACTTCGCGCTCGCCAAGGGCTTCCTGACCGGCAAGTACCGGCCCGGCGACACCACCTCGGACAGCCCGCGCGCGGAGGGCGCGCTGGCCTACTTGGACGAGCGCGGGGTCCGCGTGCTCACCGCGTTGGAGGAGGTCGCCACGCTGCGCGGCGTCCCGGAGGCCGCGGTCGCGCTGGCCTGGCTGCGCGCTAAGCCGAACGTGGCCGCGCCGATCGCCAGCGCCCGGCACACCGGCCAGCTGGAGCCCCTGGTGACCGCCGCCCGGCTGGAGCTCACCGCAGGCGAGGTGGCCCGGCTGGACACCGCCTCGGCGGGCTGACCAGCACCTTCCGCAGCCCTCCCGGAGCCGTCTTCCCGCTGGTCACAGCTGGTTCGCAGCCCCCGGAGTCGAACACCGTTTTGGCCGCTTACGGCCCGGGTACCGATGTGCCACGGTGGACCTCCACTGCAGCGTGCTGGCCGACCGAGCGGGGAGACGGCATGGGTAAGCACGTGTCGAACCGGGCGTTCACGCCCGTGGACCGCCAACGCTACCGGGACAAGATGCAGCGCGGTCTGGACGCGCTGGCCCGGATGCTCGCCGACGGGAACTTCTCCTTCCCGCACCAGCAGATGGGGCTGGAGATGGAGCTGAGCCTGGTCGACGACCGGATGGAACCGTCGATGTCCAACTCGGTGGTGCTGGAGAAGATCGACGACGCGGCGTTCACCACCGAGCTCGGCCAGCACAACATCGAGCTCAACGTGCTGCCCCGCGCGCTGGCCGGGGACGGCGCGCTGGAGCTGGAGCGGGAGCTGCGGGCGGCGCTGCTGGGCGCGGACGGCAAGGCCCGCGACGCCGACGCCAAGCTCGTCATGATCGGCACCCTGCCGACGCTGCAGCGCACCCACTTCGACCCGAGCTGGTTCACCCGCCAGCCGCGGTACTCGCTGCTCAACGACCAGATCTTCGCCGCCAAGGGCGAGCAGATGCTGCTGGACATGGAAGGCAGCGCGCTCGGCGACCGCCCCCCGGAACGGCTGCGCAGCTACGCCGACTCGATCCTGCCGGAGTCGGCCTGCACCTCGGTGCAGCTGCACCTGCAGGTCGCCCCGGAGGACTTCGCCGCGCACTGGAACGCCGCGCAGTGCTTGGCCGGCGTGCAGCTGGCGATCGGGGCGAACTCGCCGTTCCTGCTCGGCAAGGCGCTCTGGCACGAGACCCGGGTGCCGCTGTTCCAGCAGGCCACCGACACCCGCCCGCAGGAGCTGAAGAACCAGGGCGTGCGGCCGCGGGTGTGGTTCGGCGAGCGGTGGATCACCTCGATCTTCGACCTGTTCGAGGAGAACGTCCGCTACTTCCCCGCCCTGCTGCCCGAGCCCGAGTCCGAAGACCCGGTGGCGGCGCTGCAGGCCGGGCGCGCCCCCACGCTGGCCGAGCTGCGGCTGCACAACGGCACCATCTGGCGCTGGAACCGGCCGGTGTACGACCTGGTGGACGGGGTGCCGCACCTGCGGGTGGAGAACCGGGTGCTGCCGTCCGGGCCGAGCGTGGTGGACGTGCTGGCGAACGCGGCGTTCTTCTACGGCGCGCAGCGCGCGCTGACCGAGCAGGACCGTCCGCTGTGGACGCAGATGTCGTTCTCCGCGGCGGAGGAGAACTTCTACACCGGCGCCCGGCACGGCATGGACGCGCACCTGTACTGGCCGGGGTCCGGCTGGATCGCCCCGGACGAGCTGGTGCTGCGGCGGCTGCTGCCGATGGCGCACAAGGGGCTGCGGGCCTGCGGGGTCTCGGACGCGGCGCGGGAGCACCACCTCGGCGTGATCGAGGAGCGCTGCCGGCACCGCCGCACCGGCTCCTCCTGGCAGCGCGACGTGGTGGCCGCGCTGGAGCGCGGCGGCGCCGACCGGGAGACCGCGCTGGCCGGGATGCTGCGCCGCTACATCGAGCTGACCGACTCCGGCGCCCCGGTGCACGAGTGGCCGCTGGACTGAGCCGCAGCGCACGGACTCGGGCCGCCGGGGTGATCGAACTCAACGCGGCCCGGAGTGCAGCGCCTAGGCTGTTGCTAATAGATTGCAACTGCTAGAGACTGCCGAAAGCGCTGACGCACAGGGAGAGGCATCGATGGCTCAGTACGTGCTGCCCGAGTTGGACTACGACTACGGGGCGCTGGAGCCCGCGATCTCCGGCGAGATCAACGAGCTGCACCACAGCAAGCACCACGCGACCTACGTCAAGGGCGCCAACGACACGATCGAGAAGATCGCCGAGGCCCGGGACAAGGGCGACTTCGGCTCGATCGTCGGGCTGGAGACCACGCTGGCGTTCAACCTCGCCGGCCACTCGCTGCACCTGGTGTGGTGGAAGATCCTGTCCCCGAACGGCGGGGACAAGCCCACCGGCGAGCTCGCTGCCGCGATCGACCAGGACTTCGGCTCGTTCGACAAGTTCCGCGCCCAGATGGAGGCCGTGTCGACCACGATCCAGGGCAACGGCTGGGGCGTGCTGGCCTGGGACCCGGTCGGCCAGCGGCTGATCACCCAGCAGCTGCGCGACCACCACTCCAACCTGTCGATCGCCACGACGCCGCTGCTGGTCTTCGACATCTGGGAGCACGCGTACTACCTGCAGTACAAGAACGTGAAGGCGGACTACGTCAAGCAGCTGTGGAACGTCGTGAACTGGGACGAGGTCGCGAAGCGCTTCGAGGACGCGCGGGCCGGCTACAACGGGCTGCGGCTGCCCACCGCGTGACTCCGCGCGCAGGCTCGGCGGTGAATGCTCCGACAAGCTGACGCTGCCGAACGCTTCGGGGCTCTCCTGCGGGAGGGCCCCGAAGTGCTTTCCGGGCCCGGTCGCCGGACCGCCCGGCCGAACGGGAGCGGCCCCGCCTCCCGGAGGAGACGGGGCCGCTCTGTTCCCGAACTGACTGCCGCTCCCACCACGAAGCGGACATGTATTAGGTTAGCCTAACCTGCCGAGTGGGGCAACCCCGGATCCGCGGCGAACTCTCCACAGCACCAGCCCGCCGATCACCGCCGCCGCCAGCGAGGCCAGCCCGCCCAGCAGCAGCGGTGCCCGCGGGCCCAGGACCTCGGCCAACCAGCCGGACGCCAGCCCGCCCAACGGTTTCCCACCGAGGAACAGCAGCATGTACAGGCCCATGACCCGGCCGCGCATCGTCGGCTCCACCGCCAGCTGCACCGTGGAGTTCGCGCTGGTCGTGAACGTCATGACCGCGATGCCGACCGGGATCAGCGCGACCGCGAACAGCCAGTACGTCGGCATCAGCGACCCGGCCGCCTCCAGCAGCCCGAACGCCGCCGCACCCAGGACCATCACACGCATCCGGGAGCCCGAGCGCCCGCTGTTGCGGGCCGCCAGCGTCGCACCGGACAGCGTGCCGACCGCGAGCATCGTGATCAGCAGGCCGTAGCCGTCGGCCTCGCGGTGGAACACGTTGCGCGCGATCACCGCGAACACGCTCTCGAAGTTCATGCCGAACGTGCCGACGCAGAACACCAGCACCATGACCACCACCAGGTCCGGCCGCCCGCGCACGTAGCGCAGCCCGGCGGCCAGCTGCCCGCGCTCCTTCGGCGCCCGGTTGCCGCGGTGCAGTTCAGCGGTGTTCATCAGCCACAGGCCGCCGACCACCGCGGCCGAGCTGAGCCCGTTGAGCAGGAAGACCCAGCCGGTGCCGATCGCGGTGATCAGCATCCCGGCGATCGCCGGGCCGACGATGCGGGCCAGGTTGAACGTCATCGAGTTCAGCGCGACCGCGTTGGTCAGCTGGCCCGGCCCCACCATCTCCACCACGAACGACTGGCGCACCGGCGCGTCCACCGCGGAGAAGCAGCCGAGCACGAAGCACAGCGCGTAGACCTGCCAGAGCTGGGCGATCCCGGAGACGTCCAGCAGCCCCAGCAGCAGCCCGCACGCGCCGAGCGCGGTCTGCGTGCCGATCAGCAGCCGGCGCTTGTCGAACCGGTCGGCGATCATCCCGGCCCACAGCGTCAGCAGCAGCGTCGGCAGGAACTGCAGCGCCACCGCCACCCCGAGCGACCCCGGGCTGCCGCCGGACAGCTCCAGCACCAGCCAGTCCTGCGCGGCGCGCTGCATCCAGGTGCCGGTCAGCGACACGACCTGCCCGGAGGCGTAGAAGCGGTAGTTGCGCACCCGCAGCGAGGCGAACATGCCGCCGCCGCGAGCGGAGCCGCGGTGGTCCGGTTCGCCCGGCGGGTCCGGATCCCGCGGCGGTTCGGAATGCGCTGCGACGTCGTCCGGGTCGTGACCCGAGCGATGCGGTGGAGTGCTCCCTGGCCCGGCCGACGTGCTCAGCTCCTTCCTAGCGAGCGGCGATCCGCTCCATGATCTCGGCCGCGCGGGACAGCGCGGCCCGCTCCTCCTCGTCGAGCTCGGCCAGCTGCAGGTCCAGCCAGCGCTCGCGCGCGGAGACCTCCTCCTCGATCCGGGCGCGCCCGGCCTCGGTGAGTTCGACGATGGCCTGCCGCCCGTCCGTGGGGTGCGGACGGCGGACCACCAGCCCGAGATCTTCCAGCGCGGAGATCACCCTGGTCATCGACGGCGGCTGCACGCCCTCCTTGGCGGCCAGCTCGCCCGGCGTCATGCTGCCCGTCTTGTGCAGGCACGACAGCGCGGACAGCTGGGACAGCGTGACCACGGAGTCGGTGCTCTGCGCGCGCAGCCTGCGGTTGAGGCGAACGGAGGCGAGCCGCAGGCGACCAGCCAGCGTGCGCTCGCCCTCGGCGATCTCGGACACGTCTTTAGCCTACCAAACTATTTCGCGGCAAATCCGGCAAACCACGCCACCCGGCACGGTGCGGCGGAGCATATGGCACGCCGGGCCCGGCTGATCACCCGAGGTAGCAGACCGACGACCGCGCCGTCAGGAAGCGAACAGCGAACTCACCGGATCGGCGACGAAGTACAGCACGAACGCCGCGGACACGACCCACATCAGCGGATGCACCTGCCGCGCCTTCCCCGTCGCCGCCTGCAGCAGCACGTAGGTGATGAACCCGACGCCGATCCCGTTCGCGATCGAGTACGTGAACGGCATGACCACGATCGTCAGGAACGCCGGCAGCGCCACCGTGAAGTCCGACAGGTCGATCTCGCGGATCTGCACCAGCATCATCGACCCGACCACGACCAGCGCCGGAGCCGCCGCCTCCACCGGGATGACCTGGTAGAGCGGGGTGAAGAACATCGCCGCCAGGAACAGCGCGCCGGTGACCACGTTCGCCAGGCCCGTGCGCGCGCCCTCGGCGATGCCCGACGCCGACTCCACGAACACCGTGTTGGAGCTGGCCGAACCGAGCCCGCCGGCCACCGCGCCCAGCCCCTCGACGCCCAGCGCCCTGCCGATCCCCGGCAGGTTGCCCTCCTCGTCGGTGAGCCCCGCCTCCTTGCCGAGACCGGTCATCGTGCCCATCGCGTCGAAGAAGTTCGCCAGCACCAGCGTGAACACCAGCATCGCCGCCGCCAGCGCCGGCAGCCGCGTCCACGCGCCGAACGAGATGTCCCCGACCAGCGACAGGTCCGGCATCCCGAACACCTGCTCCGGCAGCGCCGGGTAGCCCAGGTTCCAGCCCTTCGGGTTCGTCCCCTCCGACGGCCCGGCGTGCACCAGGGCCTCCACCGCGATCGCCACCACCGTGTTCACCACGATCGCGATCAGGATGCCGCCGCGGACCTTCCGCGCCACCAGCACCGCCGTGAGCACCAGCCCGAACGCGAACACCGCCGTCGGCCAGGACGCGATCGAACCGTTGATGCCCAGCCCCACCGGGACCGTCGTGTTCGCCGCGTCCGGCAACCGGCGCACGAACCCGGCGTCGACCAGGCCCACGAAGCTGATGAACAGGCCGATGCCGACCGCGATCGCCGCCTTCAACGCCGGCGGCACCGCGTCGAACACCGCCTTGCGGAACCCGGTCGCCACCAGGACCAGGATCACGATGCCGTCCACGACGACCAGACCCATCGCCTCCGGCCAGCTGACCTGCTGGGCGATCGTCACCGCCAGCAGCGTGTTGATCCCCAGCCCGGCCGCGATCGCGAACGGGAAGTTCGCCACCAGCCCGAACAGCACCGTCATCACGCCGGCCACCAGCGCCGTGCTCGCCGCCACCTGCGGCACCGTGAGGATGTTGCCCAGCACGTCCCGCTTCGCCGTCGGCGAGTCCGGCGAATAGCTGGCCAGGATCAGCGGGTTCAGCACGATGATGTAGGCCAGCGTCACGAAGGTGACCAGCCCGCCGCGCAGCTCGCGGCTCAGCGTCGACCCGCGTTCGGAGATCTTGAAGAAGCGGTCCAGCGCACCCCCGCCCCGGGCCTGCCCGGCCGGCGCCGCCGAGCCCGCGCCGCGCTCCTCGTCCTCGTCAGCCATCACGCACCTCATCCCGCTGCCGATTACCGGAGTAGCCTGCCGGACGTGGCCGAGGAAAGTGCACCCACCCCCACGTCACCAGCGGTGACGGAGCCCACTGGGGCGCACCAGGTGCCCCCCTTGCCGCGCCGGCTCGCCGAGCCCACACCGGTCGTGCTCGCGGGCACGCTGCTGTGGCTCGCGGGGGCCGTCCTGTTCGGACTCACCGCCCCGCACGGGGTCCAGTTCTGGACCTGCGTGGCCGGATTCCTGCTGGGCATCACGGGTTACGGGGTGTTCCGCTGGCAGCGCGCCGCCTCCCGCCGCGGCTCCCGCGGGGCGTGGAAAGGGCTGGCCGGACTCGACGGCTGAGCCCGGCTGAACCGCCCGGCGCGGCACAGCGGTGCAATCGGCCGAAACCCGGCGGAAACCGACGTGGGATTCGCTACTCTCCTGATCTCGGAAGGGACGAACTCCTGGGGGAGAGCGCGCAGTGGAGCCGAAGCTCGACGTCGACCGCCTGGAATTCCTGGTGCTCAACGGGTGGGCCGGGGCGCGGCGGATCCCGCCGGTGCTGACCTACAGCCACTACGGCACACCGGTGCAGGACCTCAACGCCGAACTCGAAGCCGCCGACGCCCGGTGCCGGCAGCGCGGGCTCGTCGACCGGTCCAACCGGGTCAGCGACGAGGTGTGGGACCTCATCGGCGTCTACGGCAGCACCGCCCTCGAATACGACCTGCGGTTCTCCGCCCAGCAGGGCACCGAGCTGCGCGCCGCCGTCTCCCAATCCGGGCAGATCGCGGTGCGCAGCACCATGCGCGGCGACCGCATCGTGCTGGAGCGGATCCGGGCGGAGGACGCCGTGCCCGCCCTGCTGGGCCTGCTGCCCGAGCACCCGCCGGTGAAGATGCAGCCCGTCCAGGTCGACCTCACCGAGATGCGCGCCGTCGTCGCCGCAGGCGCCCCGCTGGAACAGGGCCTGCGCAACCGCGGCGTCGACGTGCGCGGGCTGCGCGCCGCCACCGACCTGCTCGACGGCACCAAGCTCGGCGCCGGGCAGATCGGCGTCACCGCGTGGAACCCGCGGCGCGCCGAAACCCGCGGCGAGCACACCGTGCAGGTCGTCGACGTCCCCGGCGGCCGGGTGTCCATCTACAACAGCGGCAACCAGCGGATGATCGCCGGAGCCGACCTCGCCACCTTCCGCCGCGTGCTCGGCGAGCTCGCCACCGCGACCCAGCGGCGGGCGAACCGGTGAGCCCGCTGCTCCGGGAGGGTGATCCGCGCGGTCCCCGCGGCACCCGCGTCCGACGAACATCGGTGCACCGCACAGCGCTGATCTGGCAAGCTGCACAACGATCACGCAGCCGGCGTGGAACCAGGGGGTAGCACATGGCGACGATCAACACGACCGTCAACGGCGCGAACGGGCCGCAGGCGGCGGCGTTCCGGGTCGACCCGGACAAGATCCCGGCGATGATCGCGAAGTACGAGGACGCGCGGCAGGAGCTGGACCGGATCCTGACGACCGTCCGCCACCGCAAAACCATCAGGCCTGCAGGTGATGACGAGGTCAGCAAAGCGGCCGCGCAGGCCATCAAGGAACTGATGGGCGACGCCCCCGGCGGCCTGACGAAGACGGTCGACGACGCCCGAAGGCACATTTCCGAACAGATCAACAAGCTGAAGGCCGCGCAGCAGGATTACCGCGCGGCAGACGAGTCCGCTACGCCGACGCAGATGTGAG